>OIFV01000006.1_pt1 | contig 286544 bp, 284 predicted proteins | sample 1582121 | NCBI WGS metagenome assembly OIFV01 (sample SAMN07501069, study PRJEB24779) | human gut metagenome | reverse complement strand
GGTTGTTAAATCTTTCATGATCCGTTAGTTTTATAATATTTACAGTCTTTGCGTGCGCCATTACCGCACGCGATATACTATATTGCACTTTTTGAAATTTATTTACTTGCGGACAACGCTCCGGTTTCGAAGAGCATCCGGCCTGTATTATGCTTTACTTTTTTGTATACCTTTGCCCTCATTTTTCTAACAAAATGTACTAAAAATGAAACAGACAGATTACGAATGGATGCTTTTCGGATGTCATCCGGTGTCCGATGTGGCTATGGCCTACTGCTCTTGCGAGCACACAACTTCCTCTACGCGCGCTTTCCGCAAACTGGTGAAACTTTATCCGAGGCTTTACGAGGCCCTTTGCCGGTACGGATATACCGAGCGCACCACTACACTGGTTCCTTTGCAGATAGCTGCCATTATCCGCGAATGGGGGATGCCGGGCGAAGCTTTTCTTGAAGGCCAAAAACGTTTTAAGGAAGAAAACTACTGATATATTTTAATATATCAATTCTTTCTTTATTTCTTATGTGTCCGGCAAATGTCCGGAAGGCTGTCCGCTTAAGGGCGCAATCCCTTGAGGGACAGCCTTTATAGGTGTACGCCGGGGTGTCCGGAATGTTGTTCATGCCAAAAGTAGCTTAAAATAGTTATTTTCCACCGAAACCGGCTATTATTTACCGAAACTTACCAGAACTGCATGCCGGGGTTGCGGGGCGTTGCATTCCCCTCTATCTTTGCTGCGTAATTAAAAACAACGAAATGTTAGAAACAACTGAAAAGGGGTATGTCATGGTTCCCCGACAACTAATCCATGATATTATACGCGAGTGCCCGGAAGCTGCCGGAGAACAGGAAGCCTTTCTGCGTGTGCTGCTCTATGCCAATTACAAGGAGAGCGTTTACCGCCGCAACGGGGTGGAGTATGTATGTGCACGTGGCGAAAGCCTGTTCAGCTATCTGCAATGGGCCGAAATCCTTGGCTGGAGCCGCGGGCGCACCATGCGCTTTTTCAAAAGGATGTTCGCCTGCGAGCGGCTGGTGCATCTGGACGACGGACTTTCCACGCATATCCGCATCCCCGATTATGATGTCCGGATATCCCGTGCGGCCAAAAAGGAACCGGCATCCGGCACACCGTCCGACAATGGCTTCAAAGCTTTCTGGGAACAGTACCACGAGATTACCCGCAAGGATAAGGTAAATCCCGGCAAGGCACGCAAAGTCTGGAACAAACTCTCTGCCGGTGAGCGCATCGCCGCCCTGGAGAATATCGAAACCTACTACTACCACCTCAACAACACCCTGTTCTGCCTGCAAGCCGTGAACTACCTCTCCCACAAAGCGTTTTTGAACGAGTACGAATACGAGTATTGACGAACCGTTTACCATAACACACATATAATGTAATGGCTGAAATACTGAATCCGCAGGATGCGGAACTTGAAGAAGTTATACTTGGAGCCTGCCTCATAGGGCGCGAAGCAATGCCGATGGTGGCAGACCGCTTGCGTCCGGAGATGTTCTATTTTGATAAGAACGCTTTGATTTATGCCGCCATGCAGGTGATGTACCGGGAAGGGAGGCAGATAGATATTATCACGGTGAAGAATGAACTTGTGGCACGCGGCAAGCTGGATGCGGCAGGCGGGCCGTATGAGCTGACCCGTATCAGCGGCAGGGTGGCGTCGGCGGTGCACCTGGAATATCATGTGCTGATTTTGCGCGAGAAGTACTTGCGGCGGGAAATGATACTCGGATTCCATAAACTCCTGGCGCTTGCAGCCGATGAAACGACGGACATCGGCGACACGCTGGTGGATGCCCATAATCTGCTGGACCGCCTGGAGGGGGAATGCGGCACCATCGAGCACTTGCGTGATATGGATACCTTGATGGACGATACGCTGCAACAGGTGGATGCGCGTCAGGCATCCGGCTCGAACGGGGTTACGGGCATCTCCACCGGTCTTGCCGACCTGGATCGCCTGACTTCGGGCTGGCAGCGGGGCGACCTGAATGTCATTGCCGCCCGTCCTGCCGTGGGCAAGACGGCCTTTGCCCTGCATCTGGCACGTGCCGCCGCCACCGCAGGACATCATGTGGCGGTATACAGTCTCGAAATGCAGGGTGAACGCCTGGGCGACCGGTGGCTGATAGCCGCTTCGCCGGATGTAAATGCCCGTCATTTGCGTAGCGGACAGCTCACCGATGATGAAGTGGCGCAGGTGAGGACGGCGGCTTCTGAACTTCGTGTCCTGCCCATCCATGTGGACGACCATCCGGTAACGAGCATGGATCGTGTGCGCTCTTCGGCACGTATGCTGCAAAGCAAAGGCAAGTGCGACCTGATTATTCTGGATTATCTGCAACTCTGCGATATGAAGTCCGACCAGAAGAACCGGAACCGGGAGCAGGAAGTGGCGCAGACCACCCGTAAGGCAAAGCTCATGGCGAAGGAACTGAATGTGCCCGTCCTGCTCCTGAGCCAGTTGAACCGGGGTAGCGACGGACGCCCCTTCAGCCGTCCTATCCTGAGCGATTTGCGCGAGAGCGGCGCCATCGAGCAGGATGCGGATATGGTGATGCTGCTCTATCGCCCTGCGCTGGCAGGCATCAGGACGGAACCGGTAAGCAAGTATCCGTCGGAACACCTGGGAGTGGTGATTGTGGCGAAGCACCGCAACGGAGAGACGGGCGATGTGTACTTTGCGCATAACCCCAGCATGACGAAGCTGGGCGAGTATGTTCCGCCTACGGAATGGCTGATGAGGAATGCGAAATGATACCCTAATATTAATGTATTCATTACTTATATAGAGAATATAGGAAAAACAGATGGTGCGTGGAAGGTAAACGCATGGTCTGCCGGAGTGGAACAGACGGTCTGTAAGGAGCAAACAGACCGTCTGTTTTTTTACCTGGTTTTCTGATAAAAAAGTGAGCGGATTGTTGAAAATAAATGGATGAATACTTGACTTTGCCTCTTGAATTTCGTATCTTTGTTATATGCTTAAAGAGAGGTAAATCATTGATTAAGGCGCCTTTTTACTCTTCCTTTTTGTGTTTGTTTTTTGTAAGTACGTACAGTCGGCTTACACTTGATTCCTATTTATTTTTTAACCTAAACTTTATTTTTTATGGATGTACTTGTAGAGCGCTTTCAGCGCCGGAAGGATGTAACGGATCCTAATTCTCAGAAACTGTATTATCTCCGTCAGAAGCCTAAGACCTGCGGCAAGGTGGATATTGATGTCCTTGCCGCCAGTATTCAGAAAAACTGTGCCATGACGAAGGGTGACGTGAAGCACGTAATCGAAGCCCTTGTGGAAGAAATCCAGACGAACCTTGCCAATGGCGACAAGGTGAAGCTGAACCAGCTCGGCACGCTTCACATGACGTTCCGCTGTCCGGGTGTGGAGAAGTCGGAAGACTGCACGGTGAGGAATATCTCCAAAGTGAATATCCGCTTTGTGCCCGACAAGGAGCTGAAGCTTGTGAACGGCAGTACGGCTGCCACCCGCAGTCCGGCAAATGTGTCTTTTGCGCTGGACAAGCCTGCGGACGGCAGTTCTTCCGGTGGCAACAGCGGCGGTAGCGGCGGTGAAGAGGAGAACCCGCTCGGATAGGCCGTGACCGGTCTTTACCGTCAATAGACAATGCGGCGAATCTGTATGGCCGCCGGACGTATGTTTTTTTAATCTAACCCTTAATTTAAATCTTATGGCAACAAAATCAAACTGGTGGGACAAGCTCCTTAAAATCGTAATCGCAGTGGCTTCGGCTGTTTTAGGTGCTTTAGGCGTACAGGCAATGCCTGCCTGATTTATACTTTATACTTAAGTTACGTACTTTATACTTAAAGGAAGTGAGATTTATCAACCTCATCGTCATTCATTGTTCCGCTACCCGTTGCGACCGTAGCTATACCGAACATGAGTTGACCACAGACCACCTGCGCCGGGGATTCTCCGGCGCAGGTTATCACTATTATATCCGCAGGAACGGTGATATAAAGACGCTTCGGCCTTTGGAACGTTCCGGGGCGCATGCCAAAGGCCATAACGCTCACAGTGTCGGTGTTTGTTACGAGGGCGGGCTGGATGAGCGGGGGCATCCTGCCGATACCCGCACCGATTTTCAGAAACACTCTTTGCGGGTGCTTGTCATGCTGTTGCTGCGCGATTATCCCGGCAGCCGCCTCTGCGGTCATCGCGACCTCAGCCCCGACCTCAACCGTAACGGCGAGATAGAACCCGAAGAATGGATAAAGGCATGTCCTTGTTTTGACGCTGCATCCATTCTGCAAGAACCGCCGCCCCCTAATCCGGTCTCATTGTAATGCAATTGGTATATACGAAAGGTTATGTTATGCTTTTTTTACTAAATAATGTTATTGGGATAAACAATATTCATGTGTTCTTGTTATATTTGTAATCATTTCAATTTACTTAATAAATACAATTATGATAACAGAAAAATTACAGAATGCAATTAACGAGCAGATTACGGCTGAGATGTGGTCGTCCAACCTTTATCTGGCAATGTCTTTCTACATGGAGAAAGAGGGTTATTGTGGTATGGCTTCCTGGTTGAAGAAGCAGTCGTTCGAAGAACATGCACATGCTTGTGAATTGGCATCGTATATCATCAAGCGTGGCGGCAAAGCCAAATTGGATAAGGTTGACGTTGTTCCCAACGACTTCGGTACTCCGCTGGAAGTATTCGAGCAGGTTTACGAACACGAATGCCGCGTATCAAAGATGATTGACGCTCTCGTAGACGTAGCTGCCGCTGAAAAAGATAAGGCTTCCCAAGACTTCTTGTGGGGATTCGTTCGCGAGCAGGTAGAGGAAGAAGCTACCGCTGCCGGTATCGTGGATATGGTGAAGAAAGCCGGTGCAGCCGGAATCTTCTTTATTGATGCGAAGCTGGGCGAGAGAAAATAAGTAAGAAATATAACCGGTAAGGTAACGGGTGGTAAGGCGTGGGCTTTATCACCCGTTTTTTCTCTGTCCGCTATCGTTTTAGAAACCGGAAATTGTATTATTTCGTGCTTCTTCTTGTAGGTAATAAAATTATTACCTATATTTGTAATGAGAAGAAAAAGAAATAATTATGCCTACAATATTTATCCTGTTTGGTTTTCGGTTTATGTTTTATGCTAACGACCATGAGCCTATTCATGTGCATGTAATAAAAGGGGATGTTTGTGCAAAGTTCACATTATTTCCTGTTATGTTAGTAAAAAACAATGGGTTGAAATCTTCTGAATTGAAGCTTGTTGAATCCGTAATTGAAGAAAATCAAGAAGTGATAGCAGAGCATTGGAATAAATTCTTTAACAAAGCCAGATGAGCAGTTATGAAAGACGTAATAGAAAAAGTATGGTTGACCGATACAGCTGTATGGATACGTACAATTGACGGTAGGGAAGCTTGTGAAGAATTTGCAAATTATCAAAGACTAAAATTTGCTACTTCTGAACAGCGTGCGAACTTTGAAGTGAGTGAATATGGTATTCATTGGAGAGAATTGGATGAGGATTTAAGCTTTGAGGGCTTTTTCCGGGAAAAGAAATCAAATCCTTTATATGACTTATTCATAGCTCATCCCGAACTGAATGCCTCTGCAGTAGCTCGTCGGTTAGGCTTGTCACAAAGTCTGTTTGCGCAATATGTGAGTGGAACAAAGAAGCCGTCCAAACAACGTTTTGATGAGATAATAGAAACAATACGTGAAATAGGGCGCGAGCTAATGACCGTGCCTGCATGAAAAATAGGGTAATGTTGCAAGAGTAGGGATGTGTTGCAACACGGAAACATTTATTATTTTCAGGTACGGATTACGCGGAATTCACGGATTTACTTTATCCTTTCTCCCGTGTAATTCCGCGTAATCCGTACCTAAAAAATCATTAAGTGCACCCCATTTCCTATTTCAGCACTCCCAATTCCTTTCCTACCTTAATAAACGCTTCAATACATTTATCCAGATGTTCCTTATTGTGTCCGGCAGAGATTTGTACACGGATACGTGCCTGGCCTTTCGGTACAACGGGGTAGTAGAAACCGGTTACATAGATACCTTCTTCCTGCATGCGGGCAGCATAAACCTGCGACAGTTTGGCGTCGTACAGCATTACTGCGCAAATGGCACTCTGGGTAGGCTTGATGTCGAAACCGGCGGCAGTCATCTTGTCGCGGAAGTAATTGACGTTCTCTACCAACTTATCGTGCAGGGCGTTGCTCTCTTTCAGCATCTTGAACACTTCGAGGCTTGCACCGATGATGCCCGGAGCCAGTGAGTTGGAGAAGAGATACGGACGGCTGCGCTGGCGCAACAGGTCGATAATCTCTTTGCGGCCCGTGGTGAAACCGCCCAAAGCGCCTCCGAAGGCTTTGCCCAATGTACCGGTGTAGATGTCCACACGTCCGTAGGTGTTGTACAGTTCGCTCACGCCATGTCCCGTAGCGCCCACTACTCCGGCAGAGTGGGATTCGTCCACCATAACCAGCGCATCGTACTTTTCGGCAAGGTCGCATATCTTGTCCATGGGAGCTACATTGCCGTCCATGGAGAACACGCCGTCCGTTACGATGATGCGGAAACGTTGTGCCTGAGCCTCTTGCAGGCATTTTTCAAGCTCTGCCATGTCGGCATTGGCATAACGGTAACGTTTGGCTTTGCAGAGGCGCACGCCGTCGATGATGGAAGCATGGTTCAAGGAATCGGAGATGATGGCGTCCTCTTCGGTGAAGAGAGGCTCGAACACACCGCCGTTGGCATCGAAGCAGGCGGCATATAGAATGGTGTCTTCCGTCTTGAAGTAATCGGAAATGGCAGCTTCCAGTTCCTTGTGGATGTCCTGTGTGCCACAGATGAAACGGACGGACGACATGCCGTAGCCGCGGCGTTCCATCATATTCTGAGCAGCGGCTATCAGGCGGGGATGATTGGATAATCCCAGGTAATTGTTGGCGCAGAAGTTCAGTACTTCCTTGCCTTTCACGGTGATAGCAGCTTGTTGTGCACTCTCGATCAGGCGTTCCTCTTTATAGAGTCCGGCTTCTTTTATTTCAGCAAGCGTTTTGCTGAGATGGTCTTTCATTTTACCGTACATAGCTTTTTATTTTAATAGGTAATACTTCGTTATTTGAAGCTCTACAAAGGACATCATTTTTCTTGGAATAAACAATATCTTTTTGATAGAAAAATGAAAAAAAAGTGTGTATATTTGCGACTCAGTAACGAAAGAATACCTTATAAATAAGTTGTATGAAAAATATTTTGGTAATTGGAGCCACAGGACAGATTGGCTCGGAGCTAACATTGGAGTTGCGTAAACGCTATGGTAATGACCATGTTGTAGCCGGATATATTCCGAGCGCCATGCCGCAGGGTGAATTGAAATCCTCGGGTCCTTCGGCCATAGCCGATGTGACAGACCGCCAGTCTATTGAAGTGGTGGTGAGGCAATTCAAGATTGATACAATTTATAACCTGGCAGCCCTGTTGTCGGTAGTGGCCGAGAGCCGTCCCGCCATGGCGTGGAAGATTGGCATCGACGGGTTGTGGAATGTGCTGGAAGTGGCGCGCGAGTACGGTTGCGCCGTGTTTACGCCGAGCTCCATCGGTTCGTTCGGAGAGAATACTCCCCACGTAAAGACGCCGCAGGATACCATTCAGCGTCCGCGTACCATGTACGGCGTAACAAAAGTGACTACGGAATTGTTAAGTGATTATTATCATACGAAATACGGGGTGGATACCCGTGCGGTACGTTTCCCCGGCATTATCTCCAACGTGACACCTCCGGGCGGCGGTACGACGGACTATGCGGTAGACATCTTCTACTCTGCCGTGAAAGGTGAGAAGTTCGTATGCCCCGTAAAGGCGGGTACATTTATGGATATGATGTACATGCCCGATGCCCTCAATGCGGCTATCTCGCTGATGGAAGCCGATCCGGAACGGCTGAAACACCGGAATGCGTTCAACATCGCTTCCATGAGCTTCGACCCGGAAATGATTTATGCGGCTATCAGGAAACATGTGCCCGACTTCGAAATGACCTATCAGATAGATCCTTTGAAGCAGGCCATTGCCGACAGTTGGCCCGATTCGCTGGATGACTCCTGCGCCCGCGAGGAGTGGGACTGGATGCCGCAGTTCGACCTGGAGTCCATGACTGTGGACATGCTTGAGAAACTAAGAGCAAAATTAAATAAATGACCGTAGAGGTCGCTAAAGGATGAAACGATTACTAACGGGATTTTTTATACTCGTCTTTCTGTTCTCGTGCGGGAACAGAAAGACGAAAATGGATCCCTTTGCTACCATTACCGAAATGGTGGATTCGGCCGGGCATGAAGCCGATACGCTGCAACAGGCGGAAGTGAAGGAAGAGCCTGAACCGCTGGAAGCGGACGAACTGTTTGATGATTTTATCTTCAACTATGCTTCGGACGAGGCTTTGCAACGGGCAAGGACGGAATTTCCTTTGCCTTATTACAACCGGGACACTCCTTCGAAGATAGAGGAACGCTTCTGGAAGCACGACTACCTGTTTACCAAGCAGAATTATTATACGTTGCTTTTCGACCGTGAGAGCGACATGGACATGGTGGGCGACACTGCGCTGAAGTCCGTGCAGGTAGAGTGGATTTACCTGAAAACGCGTATGGTAAAGAAGTATTACTTTGAGCGCAAGCAGGGCATGTGGATGCTCGAGGCCATTAATCTGCGCCATATAGAGGACGGTGAAGGCGAGAATTTTGTGGATTTCTATACCCGTTTTGTAACGGACAGCCTGTATCAGAGCGAGCACATTGCCAATCCGTTGCAGTTTGTCACCATCGACCCCGACGATGAGTTTGCCATACTGGAAACCACTCTCGACGTGAACCAGTGGTATGCTTTCCGTCCGTCGCTGCCCGCAGACAAGTTGTCCAACATCAACTACGGACAGAAGAACGAGGATAATTCGAATACGAAAATCCTGAAAGTAAACGGTATCGGCAACGGATATTCCAACGTTTTCTATTTTCGCAGGCGGGGCGGTGAGTGGAAGATGTATAAATACGAAGATACGAGCATTTGAGACTTATGAGAATACCCAATACATTCGGATTTGATGTAAAAGCTGCCGTATATGCAGAATATCACTCGGTAGAGGAACTGGAGAAATGGATAGCCGAAGGGCGCATCACTTCTCCTTTTTTGCATATAGGATGCGGCAGCAATCTGTTGTTTGTGAAAGATTATGAAGGCATGGTGCTGCACTCGTGCATCGGCGGCATGGAAGTGACCGCGGAAGATGACGGGCAGGTGCATGTACGTGTGGGTGCGGGTGTAGTATGGGATGATTTTGCGGCTTACTGTGTGGAGCAGGGCTGGTATGGTGCGGAGAACCTGTCGCTGATACCCGGTGAGGTAGGAGCGGCTGCCGTACAGAATATCGGTGCTTACGGTGTAGAGGTGAAAGACCTCATCGAGTCTGTGGAGACGGTAAACATCCGCGGCGAGAAGCGTACCTACCGGAAGGACGAATGTGAATATGCCTATCGGAAAAGCCTTTTCAAAAAGCCTGAAATGAAACCGGTCTTTGTGACTTACGTGAATTTCGTACTGAGCAAGAAGGAGCATTACACACTGGATTACGGTACAATCCGTCAGGAGCTTGCCGGGTATCCGTCAGTGAATTTAGCCACTTTGCGCCGTGTGATTATAGATATTCGCGAAAGCAAACTGCCCGACCCGAAAGTGCTGGGTAATGCCGGGAGTTTCTTTATGAATCCCATCGTGCCCCGTGCGCAGTTTGAAGCGTTGCTGGACTTGTATCCCGCCATGCCTCATTACGAGGTGGATGCCGGACGGGTGAAGATTCCCGCCGGATGGATGATAGACCAATGCGGCTGGAAAGGCAAGGCCTTAGGTCCTGCCGCCGTGCACGACAAGCAGGCTCTGGTGCTTGTGAATCTGGGCGGTGCGACCGGAAAAGATGTGGTTGCCCTGTCGGATGCCGTCAGAGCCTCGGTAAAGGAGAAATTCGGAGTGGAGATTTGTCCGGAAGTGAACTTTATAGAATGATTAACCGACAAGCATCAATCACTGTTTTATGAAACTGACTATATTAGGAAGCGGAACATCTACCGGAGTGCCGGAAATTGGCTGCACATGCCCCGTCTGCACATCTGCCGACCCGCGGGACAGCCGTTTGCGTGCATCTGCCCTGCTGCATACGGACGATGCGGTGATATTGATAGACTGTGGTCCCGATTTCAGGACACAGATGCTGCGCGCTTCCGTGTACGAGCGGATAGACGGCGTGCTGATAACCCACGAGCATTACGACCATGTGGGCGGATTGGACGATTTGCGCCCTTTCTGCCGTTTTTCGGAAATACCCGTCTATTCGGATGCCTACACGGCAGCCCATCTGCGGGCGCGGATGCCTTATTGCTTTGTGGATAAGAAATATCCGGGTGTGCCGCGCATTTATTTGCAGGAAGTGGAAACGGGCAGGCCTTTCTACGTGCGGGAAACGGAAATACTGCCGGTTACCGTGATGCACGGGCGGCTGCCCATCCTGGGATACCGTATCGGCGGGCGGCTGGGGTATGTAACGGACATGCTTACGATGCCGGACGCTTCGTATGAACAATTGCAGGGACTGGATGTTCTGGTAATAAACGCCTTGCGGCCGCAACCGCACTCTACGCACCAAAGCATACCGGAAGCGCTGGCGGCAGCGGAACGTATCGGCGCAAGGGAAACTTATTTCATCCACATGAGTCACCATGCAGGGCTGCATGCCGAAATCGACCGCCAACTGCCGCCCCATGTGCACTTTGCGTATGACGGTATGGAAATAGATTTCTAAACTTTTTGAAACATTTGTTTTGTTTTATTAGTATAAATGTTTATTTTTGCCAACAGTTGACGAATATATGCCATGAAGCTTCGAACCCTTATACGAATAGCCGTTATTGTGTCCATAGTATTGCTGTGTACAGGCTTTGGCGTATACTCGTTTCTGCGCATGAACGCAGTGGAGAACCGGCAGGATTTTAATCTCTTTACGTTAGTGCCGCAAGATGCCACGGCCGTGCTTGAGACAGACCGTATGGCGGATCTGATGGAAGATGTCGACGGCCTGCATTGCAGCAAGGATGAGCATTTCCTGTATGTATCGGAGCTTTTTGTATACCTGAAGAAGTATTTCAATACATTGGTAGGCGATACGCCGCATGGACTGAGCAGGCAGATGAACAAAATGCTCATCAGCTTCCACGAGCCGGATACTCCCTTGAACCAGGTGTTGTATTGCAGCCTGGGGGAGGGGGATTACGAACTGGTGGAGTCTTTCGTGCGTAAATACTGTTCCAGCACTTTTCCTTCCAAGTATTTTGATTACAACGGCGAGGAAATACGCATCTATCCCACGGCGGACGGGCGTTTCCTTGCGGCTTATTTTACCCCGGACTTTCTGGCTGTCAGCTTTCAGAAGCGTCTGATAGAGCAGGTTATCGATGCCTGCCGTTCCAGAAAATCGTTGATGGACATGGCGTCTTTCCGTGCCATGTATGCCGGTAAGCGCAACAATGTGGCGGCAACGGTGTATGTACGCATGAAAGAAGTGGGCATGGGCAAGAATACAGACGGCATTCGTCCGCAGACGCATCTGGGAAGTTGGGCGGAGTTTGATATGAAGTTCAATGAAGAAGCCGTTTATTGTTCAGGTATCAGTCACGGAGCGGATACAGCCCGGACGTTTATCAATGCGCTTCGCAGGCAGGAGCCGATAAAGGATTTTTCGGGAGAGCGGCTGCCGGCATCTGTCTTCTTCTACAACCAGTGGGCAATCTCGGATTTGGAAGCCATATTCGGCTTTACTTCGCAACAGGAATATGCTAAGGCTGCCTATTCCGATTATATCAAGAAGCGGGATGGCGAGTGGATGGAATTTATGAAAACGTATGCGGGAGAGAATGTCATGTCTTGCCTGCTTCATTCCAAGGATACTACCGACCAGCATCCCTGCGCTGTAATGAGCGTTGCCGTGAAAGATGAAGCGCAGGCGGAACGTGCCCTGCAGAAATTGCTGTATGCCACTCCCGAAGAAAAAGGCGCTCCGGCCGTGGAGCGGACCTATCCGAATTACAGGCGATACCCGCGTGCACGGAAGTACCGGCAGTATATGTTGCCCCGGAATACCGTATTGACACAACTGACGGGCATTACGGAATCCGCGCTTCACACCTACGCCTGCTTCTATAAAGGAGCTTTGTTGCTGGCGCCCGATGCACAGAGTCTTTCCGCTTATGTGGATGCTGTGGAGAACGGGGATGTGCTGGACGGGACTTCGGTATACGAGGAAGGTGTAGGCAGTCTTTCCCCTTATTATAATTTTGCCATGATGGTGGATATGGAAGAGATGATGCACCAGCCGGAAACTTATGTGCGGTTGGTTCCGAATTTCTTCTTCCGTCATTCCGATTTCTTCCGCCACTTCACTATAGCCATACAGTTTACTTGCGCGGAAGGAGTGGTGTATCCGAATCTCGTCCTGCTGTATAAAGGAGAGAAAATAGGGGAGTTTGAAGAAATTGGGAATTGAAAAATAAGAGAAATATTGTCAAAACTAAAATGAGTGCTCTGAGAAAGTTCAGATTGTAACTATGACTATAACATCTGAGGAATGTGTGTCAAAACTAAAATCCACTTACTATTTGTTTCTTTATTTAGGCACGGATTACACGGAAAGCACGGATTCCACAGATGTTCTTTATTCTTTTTCTGTGAAATCCGTGCTTTTCGTGTAATCCGTGCCTAAAAGAAATCGTCAAGTGTATTTTGACACCTTCCTTTTCTTACCGGATAAACTTGCTGATTCCTGTTTTCAATTTTTAATTCTCAAATTAGAAAGGCAAGTCGTCCTTTGCGTCTCCGGATAAAAATTCCGGTGCTGCGGACGGAGCGGGCGGCGGAACCGGTGCTCCCGGTGCAGGTGCTGCTGTTGCTGCGCTGACACGTTCCACTTTCCATGCGCGGATACTGTTGAACCAGCGGTCTTGCCACTGACGTGCGTCGATGTCGAAAGATACCGTCAGCTCTTCACCCATCTGGATATTGAATTGTTCTATTTTATCTGCTCCGAATACGTCGAAACACATCTTGCGGGGATATTGCCCGTGGTCTTCGATTACGTATTCCTGCGCTTTCCACTCGTTACCTGATGCTTTGGAAACTCCGCCTCTGGGCTGGAGTATAGCGATGATTTTTCCTGTAAATTCCATTGTACTCTTTTTAAATGATGCGGCGAAGTTACAATTTTTTAGGGATATGCGACGAATAAACGGCTGTTTTTTCTTTGCCGTAGGGAATTCTTTTTTTAACTTTGTCCGTTAGTTAACAACTGAACTGAAATTAAAACTTAAATACATAGAATATATGAAATTTATCGTTTCGAGTACTGCGCTCTCCAGCCATTTGCAGGCTATCAGCCGTGTGATTAATTCAAAGAATGCGCTGCCTATTTTGGATTGTTTCCTTTTTGAACTACAAGACGGAACCTTGTCGGTAACTGTTTCCGACAGTGAAACAACGATGGTTACCACAGTCGAAGTGAATGAAAGTGATGCCGACGGACGTTTTGCAGTGACTGCCAAGACTTTGTTGGACGCTTTGAAGGAAATCCCCGAACAGCCGCTGACGTTTGACATCAATACGAGTTCTCTGGAGATTACGGTTCAGTATCAGAACGGTAAATACAGCCTGATGGGGCAGAATGCGGACGAATTTCCGCAGTCGGCCATGCTGGGCGAGAATGCCGTCCGTGTGGAAATGGATGCACAGGTGTTGCTGGGCGGTATCAACCGCGCCGTGTTTGCAACCGCCGATGACGAGCTTCGTCCGGTGATGAACGGTATCTATTTCGATATTACTACCGAAGACATCACAATGGTGGCTTCCGACGGACATAAGCTGGTGCGCTGCAAGACGCTGGCCGCCAAAGGCAATGAACGCGCGGCTTTCATCCTGCCCAAGAAACCCGCCAACCTGATGAAGAACCTGTTGCCGAAGGAGCAGGGCACGGTGACCATTGAATTTGACGAACGCAATGCCGTGGTTACATTGGAAAGCTATCGCATGGTATGCCGCCTGATTGAGGGACGCTACCCCAACTATAACTCCGTAATTCCGCAGAACAACCCGTATAAAGTGACGGTAGACCGCCTGCTGCTGATTGGTGCGTTGCGCCGCGTGTCTATCTTCTCCTCACAGGCAAGCAGCCTTATCAAACTGCGTATGCAGGAGAACCGGATTGTGATTTCGGCACAGGACATCGATTTCTCCACTTCGGCAGAGGAAACGCTGGCATGCCAGTATGCAGGCAATCCGATGAGCATCGGCTTCAAGTCTACTTTCCTGATTGATATCCTGAATAATATATCGGCGGATGAAGTGGTTATCGAGCTGGCGGATCCTTCGCGTGCCGGTGTTATTGTTCCGGCAGAGCAGGAAGAAAACGAAGACCTGCTGATGCTGCTGATGCCGATGATGCTGAATGATTAATGAAATAGTAATCTGTCATTTTTTTATTTAGGCACGGGTTACGCGGATTTCACGGTTCGGGTTTATAGAGAAACCGCACCGTTCCGTGCAGTCCGTGCCTAAAAGATAAATAAATACGAAACTTCATGAAACTGAATCTTAAAAATCCGATTGTCTTTTTTGACTTGGAGACCACCGGTACAAACATTAACTCGGACCGAATAGTAGAAATCTGTTATCTCAAAGTATATCCCAACGGAAACGAGGAAACCAAAACCATGCGTATCAACCCCGAAATGCACATACCGGAAGAGGCTTCCGCCGTTCACGGCATTTACGACGCAGATGTGGCCGAATGCCCCACGTTCAAGGAAGTGGCACGCAATATAGCCAATGATATTGAGGGCTGCGACCTTGCCGGGTTCAACTCCAACCGCTTTGATATTCCGGTACTGGCGGAAGAGTTCCTGCGTGCAGACGTGGATATAGACATGAGCCGCCGCAAGTTTGTGGATGTGCAGGTTATCTTCCACAAAATGGAGCAGCGCACACTGTCTGCCGCTTATAAGTTCTATTGCGGCAAGAACCTGGAAGACGCCCATACGGCGGAGGCCGATACGCGCGCCACTTACGAGGTGCTGATGTCGCAGCTGGACCGTTATCCCGAATTACAGAACGATGTGGCTTTTCTCTCGGATTATTCCAGCTTCAACAAGAACGTGGACTTTGCAGGGCGCATGGTTTACGATGATAAAGGTGTGGAAGTGTTTAATTTCGGTAAATACAAAGGCATGCCGGTGGCAGATGTGCTGAAACGCGATCCGGGCTATTACAGCTGGATACTGAACAGTGATTTTACACTGAACACCAAGGCTATGCTGACTAAAATCCGCCTGCGCGAGATTACCCAGAAGTAAATTTGTAATTAGTAGTTTGATTTCATGGCAAACCCACTGAAAGGAAAGAAAATAGTACTCGGCATTACAGGCAGTATTGCCGCTTATAAAGCCTGTTATATCATTCGCGGACTTATAAAACGGGGCGCGGAAGTGCAAGTTGTCATAACGCCTGCGGGCAAGGAATTTATAACTCCCATTACTTTGTCCGCCCTTACCAGCAAGCCCGTTATCAGCGAGTTCTTCGCGCAGCGTGACGGAACCTGGAACAGCCATGTGGATTTGGGCCTGTGGGCGGATGCCATGCTGATAGCTCCTGCCACGGCTTCCACTATCGGCAAGATGGCGAATGGCATTGCCGACAATATGCTGATAACCACTTACCTGTCGGCAAAAGCTCCTGTGTTTGTTGCCCCGGCAATGGACCTGGATATGTATGCCCATCCGTCCACCCAAAAGAACCTGGAGACACTGCGTTCGTATGGCAACCATATCATAGAACCGGGTACGGGCGAGCTTGCAAGCCATCTGGTAGGCAAGGGCAGAATGGAAGAGCCGGATGTCATTATCCGCAGGCTGGAAGAGTTCTTTGCCGCTAAGGACGGTGACCTGGCGGGGAAAACAATAATGATTACCACCGGACCGACATACGAAAAGATTGATCCGGTGCGCTTCATCGGCAATTATTCGTCGGGAAAGATGGGCTTTGCGCTTGCCGATGAGTGTGCGGCAAGAGGAGCAAGGGTTATTCTGGTTTCGGGACCCGTCCAGCTTCGGACACACTACCCTGTGTACCGGTATTTCGGTGTGGAGTCTGCCGGAGAGATGTTTGAGGCGGCCACCTCTTTGTTTGACGATGCGGATGCCGTTATCATGGCTGCCGCCGTTGCCGACTATACGCCGGAGCAGGTTGCCGACAGGAAGATAAAGCGCGAAAAGACAGGTGATATGTCATTGCACCTGAAGCCTACACGGGACATCGCCGCCCATTTGGGCGAGATGAAGAAGCAGCATCCCGGCAAGGTGCTGGTGGGCTTTGCCCTCGAAACCAATGACGAACAGCATAATGCGGAAGATAAACTGAACCGTAAGAACCTGGATTTTATCGTGCTTAATTCGTTGAATGACAAAGGTGCGGGCTTCCGTTACGATACCAATAAAATCAGCATTATCGACCGGAACGGTAAAAAGGACTACCCGTTGAAGTCCAAAGCGGAAGTGGCTGCGGACATCGTCGACCATTTGGCGGAAGTGATGAAGCGTGAATGATATTTTTTGATTGTCAACTTTCAATTATCTGTTTAATAAAATGTTGCGTTCTCTATACATACAGAATTATGCGCTTATCGAGAAGCTTGATATAGACTTCGGTAGCGGCTTCTCGGTGATTACCGGTGAGACCGGTGCGGGAAAGTCCATCATATTGGGAGCTATCGGTCTGTTGCTGGGGCAGCGTGCCGATGTGAAATCCATCAGGCGGGGCGCTGCAAAATGTGTGATTGAAGCCCGTTTTGAGATTGCCGGTTATGGTATGCAGCCTTTCTTTGAGGAAAACGAACTGGAATACGAAGATGAGTGTATCCTTCGCCGCGAAGTCTATGCTTCGGGCAAGAGCCGTGCGTTTATCAACGATACGCCTGCCTCGCTGGTACAGATGAAGGAGCTTGGCGAACAGCTGATTGACGTGCACTCGCAACATCAGAACCTGCTCCTGAACAAGGAAGGTTTCCAGTTGAGCGTGCTGGATTTGCTGGCGCATGACGAAGATGAGTTAAGTAAATACCGCTCTCTCCACCGGGAATGGAAGCAGGTGCAGCAGGATTTGGAACATCTTGTCGCACTGGCCGAAAAGAACAAGGCGGACGAAGATTACATCCGTTTTCAGTTGGAGCAGTTGGAGGATGCGCATCTGGCTACCGGAGAACAGGAGGAACTGGAGCAGGAAGCCGATACGCTGAGCCATGCCGAAGAGATAAAAGCCGGACTGTTCCGTGCCGGTCAGGCGATGAACTCCGATGAGGGCGGCCTGCTTTCCGTATTGAAAGAGTGCTTGAATACAATGGCGGGCTTGCAGAAAGTATATCCTGCCGCCGGTGAACTTGCCGAACGGCTGGAAAGCAGCTACATCGAGCTGAAAGATATTTCTCAGGAGATTTCGGGAAAAGAAGAGGAGATAGAATTTAACCCTGGCCGGCTGGAAGAGGTGAACGGACGTTTGAACCTGATTTATACTCTCCAGCAGAAGCATCGCGTCTCTACGGTGGACGAGCTTCTGGCTCTGGCGGATGATTATGCCGCCAAACTGTCCAACATCACTTCATCGGATGAACAGATTGAAACGTTGAAAGTCCGTAGCGAAGCCTTATATAATAAGGTGAAGCGGCAGGCAGCGGTACTTACGGGATTGCGTACCGCCGCAGCCCGTGAGGTTGAAAAGCAGATGGCAGCCCGCTTGATACCGCTGGGCATGCCCAATGTCCGTTTTCAGGTGGAAATAGGTGCACGCAAGGAGCCGGGTGCACAGGGGGCGGATGCGGTGAACTTCCTTTTCTCTGCCAACAAGAACGGGGCTTTGCAGAATATTTCTTCGGTAGCTTCGGGGGGCGAGATAGCCCGTGTCATGCTGTCTGTCAAGGCAATGATAGCCGGAGCGGTGAAGCTGCCCACTATCGTGTTCGATGAAATAGACACGGGAGTGTCCGGTGAGATAGCCGACCGCATGGCGGATATTATGCAGGAAATGGGCGATAGCGACCGCCAGGTTATCAGTATCACGCATCTGCCGCAGATAGCTGCCCGCGGACGTGCCCATTATAAGGTGTATAAGCAGGATAATGAAACGGAAACCAACAGCCACATCCGCCGTTTGACGGACGAGGAACGGGTAGGGGAGATTGCGCATATGCTGAGTGGAGCCACCCTGACCGATGCCGCGCTGAACAATGCCAAGGCACTGTTGGGCATCGTCTGACTAATGTAGTACTTTACGGTTGTAAAGTAGAGGTTTACAATCGTAGTGTAGTACTTTAGCCGGCTAAAGTAGAACAAAAAAACAATAAGATACAATGATAGATAAAAGTGAAATGATTTTCGGCGTTCGTGCCGTGATAGAAGCTGTTCAGGCAGGTAAGGACATTGACAAGATATTGGTGAAGAAGGATATTCAGAGCGACTTGTCCAAAGAATTGTTTGCCGCTCTAAAGGGAACTTTGATTCCCGTACAACGTGTGCCGGTGGAGCGTATCAACCGCATTACGCGTAAGAACCATCAGGGGGTGATAGCATTTGTCTCCGCCGTGACCTATCAGAAAACGGAAGACCTTGTACCGTTCCTTTTTGAGGAAGGCAAGAATCCGTTGTTTGTGATGCTGGACGGCATAACGGATGTGCGTAATTTCGGAGCGATAGCCCGTACTTGCGAGTGTGCGGCGGTGGATGCCGTTATTATTCCCGCCAAGAACAGCGTAACGGTGAATGCCGATGCGGTAAAGACTTCGGCAGGTGCGTTGCATACCTTGCCCGTATGCCGCGAACAGAACCTGAAAGATACCCTGCAGTTTCTTAAAAGCAGCGGTTTCCATATAGTGGCTGCTACGGAAAAGGGTGATTACGATTACACAAAAGCCGATTACACAGGTCCTATGTGTATCATCATGGGTGCCGAGGACAAGGGGGTCTCTTACGATAACCTTGCACTTTGCGACGAATGGGTAAAGATTCCGATGCTGGGTACGATTGAGTCTCTTAACGTATCCGTTGCGGCGGGTATCCTGATTTATGAAACTGTGAAACAAAGAACGAACTGAATATGAAAAAGAAGATTTTCCTGCTTTCCGCTCTATGCCTTTTGGAGGTACAGTGGAGCATGGCACAAGCTCCCAAATGGGTGGATAAAGCCAAACGTGCCGTATTTTCGGTGATTACTTATGGCGAGAATGATAAGATTTTGAATACCGGAAACGGTTTCTTCGTGACGGAAGACGGTGTGGCCTTGTCCGACTGTTCTTTGTTCGAAGGAGCGCAACGGGCGGTGGTCGTGAATTCGGAAGGCGTACAGATGCCGGTGGTTTCTATTATGGGTGCGAATGACATGTACGATGTCATTAAATTCCGTGTAGGTATATCCACCAAAAAAGTCCCGGCATTGAATCCGGCAACCGCGGCTCCGACTGTGGGCGCCAATGTGTATATCCTGCCTTATTCCACACAGAAAGACCGTTCCTATACTGCCGGACAAGTGAAAGTAGCGGATGAATTCTCCGGAAAGTATCACTACTATACGCTCAATCTGCGCCTGAAGGATAAGATGGTGAGCTGTCCCGTGATGACCGAAGAAGGACAGGTCTTTGCGCTTGCACAGAAGTCATCCGGCGCCGATACCGCTACAATATGTTATGCGGTAGATGCCGATTTTGCCATGGACCAGAATGTTTCGGCATTTTCCTTCAGCGATATGACTTTAAAGAATATCGGCATTAAGAAAGCACTGCCCGATACGGAAGAACAGGCGCTGGTGTTTCTCTTCATGGCTTCCTCACAGGTTGCTCCGGAGAAGTATGCAGAACTGTTGGACGATTTCATCGCTGAATATCCGAATAGTGCGGACGGCTATGTGCGCCGTGCCACCAACCGGATATACCGCTCCAAGGATGATGCCTCGATGGATAAGGTCGTGGCGGATATGGATAAAGCCCTGAGTGTGGCTCAAAAGAAAGACGACGTATATTACAACCGTGCCAAACTGATATACAATTATATGCTGGGTAATCCGGAAAAGCCCTATAAGGACTGGTCTTACGATAATGCTGTGGATGAAATAAGAAAAGCGATTGCCGTTCAGGAACTTCCGGTGTATGTACAGACCGAAGGGGATATTTTGTTTGCAAAGCAGGATTATGCGGCAGCTTTGGCATGCTACGAAAAGGTTAATCAGTCTGATATAGCGTCGGCATCAACGTTTTTCAGTGCAGCCAAGACGAAGGAACTGATGAAAGCGCCGGCAGAAGAAGTGCTGGCACTTATGGACAGTTGTGTAGTACGTTTCACCGAACCGTACACGGAAGAAGCCGCCCCTTACTTGTTGGAACGTGCCCAAGCCCGCATGAACGCCAATCAGGCGCGTGCCGCCATGCTTGATTACGATGCTTATTATAAAGCGGTAAACGGCAAGGTGAATGATGTGTTCTATTATTATCGTGAGCAGGCTGCCTTGAAGGCCAAACAGTTCCAGCGTGCACTGAATGATATGGAGAAGGCTATTGAGCTGAGTCCGAAAGACCTGACCTACCGTGCAGAGCTTGCCGTGGTCAATATCCGTGTAGGACGTAATGAAGAAGCCTTGAAAGTGTTGCAGGATGCTTTGGCTATTGATTCTAAATATGCCGAAGCCTATCGGCTTATGGGAATTGTACAGTTGCAGATGAAAAAGAAACAGGAAGCGTGCCAAAGTTTTGCCAAGGCAAAGGAATTGGGCGACCCGAATGTGAACGGACTGATTGAAAAGCATTGTAAATAAGCGGTATACTTAACAAAATAAAGGCTCCGCTTTCACAAGCAGAGCCTTTGTTTGGGAAATTTCCCCATGCTAAAATATAAGTTAAGTCTAGGTATTAACAGGTTATGAATGAAATTTTTCTTTCGTGCATTCGTATATATAAATGCACGATTCTGGGAAATACTGCACGAGTCTCCTGATTTTTTTTGGGAATATAGTAGGAAAAGATACTATATATTTGATAATGAACAGATAAAAGAGTGAAATTATGAAAAAAGTAATTTGTAGTCAAAAAGCTCCGGGGGCAATCGGCCCTTACAGTCAGGCTATTGAAGCAAACGGAATGGTGTTTGTATCGGGTCAGTTGCCTATCGATGCTGCTACCGGAGTAATGGCGGAAGGCGCGGAAGCCCAAGCCCGCCAGTCGTTGGAGAATGTAAAGCACATTCTGGAAGAGGCAGGATTGGGCATGGCGAATATCGTGAAGACTACCGTTTTCCTGGCGGATATGTCTTTGTTTGCCGACATGAATAAGGTATATGCCACTTACTTTGAGGGAGACTTTCCCGCGCGTTCGGCTGTTGCCGTAAAGGCGCTTCCGAAAGACGCCTTAGTGGAGATTGAGTGCATCGCGGTTCGCTAATAAATCTGCCACGATAAAGCTGCTGCCACCTACGAAGATAAAATCTTCGGGGTGGCTTTTTTCTTGCGCGGCGGTTACGGCGGCGGGAACATCCGGATAACAGTTTCCCTGCAAGCCTGCTTTGGCAGCGAGCCTGCACAGCTCCTCTTCCGGAAGGGCGCGTTTTACGCTGGCTTTGGTGAAGTAGTATACAGCATCTTTGGGAAGCAGGGCAAGCACACCGCTGATGTCTTTGTCATTGACCATTCCTATGATGATATGGAGCTGGCGGTAAGTCTGTTGTTTCAGTTGTTCTACGATGTAGGTAATGCCGCCCACATTATGTCCGGTATCACATATCAGGGTGGGGGACTCCTGTAGCTTTTGCCAGCGTCCCATTAGCCCCGTCAGTTCGCAGACACGGGCGAAGCCGTTGCGCACACTCCTTTCGTCAATGCGGTATCTGGCCTCTTTCAGCAATGGCAAGGCTGTGAGGATGGTGCGTGTGTTTTTTAGTTGATAAAGTCCCTGCAACTCTGTTTTCAGTCCGGGATAATCGTTGTCCATCCATTCTTCTGCGAATACGACAGGGGCTTTCTCTGCCGCGGCCTTTTGCAGGAAAACCGGTTTGGTTTCGGGGGTGGTTTCGCCAATGACTACGGGAATGCCGGGTTTGATGATACCTGCCTTTTCTCCCGCTATCTTTGCCAATGTGTCGCCCAAGAACTGGGTATGGTCGAAACTTATGTTGGTTATGATGCACAAATCCGGATGAATGATGTTCGTACAGTCCAACCGGCCGCCCAGTCCGACCTCTATAACGGCTACATCCACTTTCTCGTCGGCAAAATAGCGGAATGCCATCGCAGTGGTCAATTCAAAGAAAGAAGGGTGCAGAGGCTCGAAAAAGTCACGTTCTTTTTCTACAAAGTGCACTACATACTCTTCGGGTATGGGAGAGCCGTTTATACGGATGCGTTCGCGGAAATCCACCAGGTGGGGAGAGGTGTAAAGCCCCACGCGGTATCCCGCCTCCTGCAATATGGCAGCCAATGTATGGGAACAGGAGCCTTTGCCGTTGGTTCCTGCCACGTGGATTGTGCGGAACGAACGGTGGGGGTGTCCGAAATGTTCGTCTAATATGCGCGTGTTTTCCAAACCTTCTTTGTATGCCGAGCCGCCCACTTGCTGGAACATGGGTACGCTGTTATATAAGTAAGTTAAAGTGTTCTGATAGTCCATCTTTTATAAAAATTAACGGGAAAGCAATCCTTTCTCCTTATTAAAGTGTTATCTTTAGGAACGGCAAAGATAAGGCAATTTTATTTAAGTGTGTATGCTTGCTTTATTTTATATTGTCGGTATGAGGTATAAACAATTTAAATCTAAAGAGTATGGGAGCTAAGAAAAACTTTGTGATTGATACCAATGTTATCCTTCACGATTATAACTGTTTGAAGAATTTTCAAGAGAACGATATTTATCTTCCCATTGTAGTGCTTGAAGAACTCGATAAATTCAAGAAGGGCAACGAGCAGATAAATTTCAATGCCCGTGAGTTTGTCCGTGAGCTCGACTTGATTACCGATGATAACCTTTTTACCAAAGGCGCTCCGCTGGGCGAAGGTCTGGGACGCCTGTTCGTGGTGGCGGGTTCGGTAGATTCGCCCCGCGTGCACGACTCTTTCCCGGAACGTATTCCCGACCATCAGATACTCTCTGTCGTTGACTGGCTGACCGTGAAGAAGCCGAATATGAAGTCCATTCTTGTCACCAAGGATGTCAACCTTCGTATGAAAGCGCGCTCTATCGGTCTGCTGTGCGAGGACTATATCAACGACAAGGTCATTAATGTGGATATATTTGAAAAGTCGAACGAAGTGTTCGAAGGGGTTGACCCGACTCTGATAGACCGCATCTATTCCTCTAAGGAAGGGTTGGACATCAGCGAATTCGACTTCAAGGATGTTATTCACCCCAACGAATGTTTTATCCTGAAGAGCGACCGCAGCAGCGTGCTTGCCCGCTACAATCCTTTTACCCATTCCGTTTGCCGTGTCAATAAGACAAAGAATTACGGCATCGAACCGCGTAATGCCGAACAGAGTTTTGCTTTCGAGGTATTGAATGACCCGAACATCAAGCTGGTGGCCCTCACCGGCAAGGCAGGAACGGGGAAGACTCTGTTGGCACTGGCAGCCGCTTTGGGCAAGCTGACGGACTATAAGCAAATCCTGCTGGCGCGTCCTATCGTTGCATTGTCCAATAAAGATATAGGTTTCTTGCCGGGTGATGCCAATGAGAAGGTAGCTCCGTATATGCAGCCGCTGTTTGATAACCTGAATGTAATCAAGCATCAGTTCGCATCTAACTCAAGCGAAGTGAAAAGGTTGGAAGATATGCAGAAAAGCGACCAGCTTGTCATTGAAGCCCTCGCCTTTATCCGCGGGCGCAGCCTGAGCGAGACCTACTGCATCATCGACGAAGCGCAGAACCTTACTCCTCACGAAATAAAAACCATTATAACACGTGCCGGCGAAGGGACGAAGATGGTATTCACGGGCGACATCCAACAGATTGACCAACCGTATCTGGACAGCCAGTCCAACGGGCTTGTCTATATGATAGACCGCATGAGAGACCAGAACCTGTTTGCCCATGTCAATCTGGTGAAGGGAGAGCGTAGCCAGCTGAGCGAACTGGCAAGTAATTTGATGTAATATCTGCTGCTTTGCCTTTCCTGGTGAAGGCGAAGAATGTGACATAAAAAAAACGGATGATGCCCCACTGGTAAGCACCATCCGTTTTTATTAGTATGCCATATTTTTATTATTTGCGTGCCGAGAAGTATTTCAGGAACTGGGTACGTTCGAAAGTATTTATACCGTTCAGGTCGCTTACATTCAGCATGCCTTTGAATTGGCTGATGTTTTCCATCCCTTTGCGTTCCATCCATGCGCTCAGGAAGCGGACGTATTCTTCGATGATGGCGTAAGAATTCTGATAGAGTGCGCTGCATATCTCTACTGCCGAAGCGCCCGCCAAGATAGCCTTTACTACTCCTTCGGGAGCATGTATGCCGCCGGATGCCGCATAGTCCAGCTTGCTCACAGCCGCAGAGGCGATACCTATCCAACGTAAGGATTTGGATAAATCGGCATCTGTGCTGAAGACGCTTCCGGCACTTTGAGCCATTTTTTCAATATCGATATCCGGCTGGTAGAACCGGTTGAACATTACTACTGCCGCCGCACCATTGGCATAGAGCTGGTCGATGAGTGCTATCGGATTGGTGAGGTTGTCTCCCAATTTCATGATAACAGGAATATTGACTGTTTTCCTGATATGGCTCAAGATGTCGATATGACGTTGTTCAAAAGAACCGTAAGCATATTGTATGTCGGTTTGCAAAGCAAGGATATTGACTTCCAAAGCATCTGCTCCTGCCTCTTCTATCTTTCTGGCAAACTCAATCCAGTCTGCATCCTGATAGCAGTTAATGCTGGCAATGACAGGAATGTCACAGACTTTCTTGGTTTCTTTAATCAGATTCAAATATTCGCCCAGTTTATGTTCGCGAATGTATCCTACCAGGTAATCGCTTCCTTCCGGATACATGTTGGGATCTCCAAGCCAATCGGCTTCCATCATGATTTGTTCCTCAAAAAGAGACTTGAGTACAATGGCTCCTGCTCCGGCTTCGTAAAGCTTTTGGTTCTTGGCGGCACTGTCGGTAAGTCCGGAACTGCTGATAATAATCGGGTTTTTAAGTTTTAACCCTGCAAAGGTGGTTTCTAATGTTGCCATAATAACAGTTATTAGGTATTAATATATTCTTTCTCCAAATATTTTACTTCCTACACGTACCAGGGTACTGCCAGCGGCAATGGCCTCATGGTAATCATGGGACATTCCCATTGACAGCTCCCGAAACCACTCTGCATTGGAAAACCAGGTGGCTTTAGCCTCTTGGAAGAAGTTGTTTAATGAACGGAATTCAGCTTTGATTTGTTCGGTATTGTCTGTATTCGTAGCCATGCCCATAAGTCCGCATATACGGACATTGCCGAGCTTTTTCCATTCATCGCCCGCAAGCATCTCCCGGCATTCGTCGAAGCTGAAACCGAATTTGGTCTCTTCTTGCGCTATGTGCAGTTGAAGCAGGCAGTTTACGGTTCGTCCGGCCTTGGCTGCCTGCCTGTTGATTTCGGTGAGGAGTTTGTAGGAATCCACTCCATGAATCAGAGTAACATAGGGTACGATATATTTGATTTTATTCGTTTGCAGATGTCCGATGAAATGCCATTCGATATCTTTGGGAAGGCTCTCGTATTTGGCAGTCATTTCCTGCACCTTGCTTTCTCCGAACACACGCTGCCCTGCGCTATAAGCTTCCTCTATGGCCTCGTTGGGGTGAAATTTGGAAACAGCTACCAGCCGCACCCCATCAGGTAGTTCGCTCAGTACTTGTTTTATGTTTTCTGCAATACTCATCGTATATATGATAATCTGTGAAATGAAATTTTCAGGTTCTTATACTTCCGGCTTGTCATCCGGTTCTGCGCTGTAGGGATATACATCCATGATGGCGGTTTCCGCTACCGATGCAATTTGGTAGTCGGCCATTGTGCCTTTCATGCCCTCATCCAGCTTCTTTACCGCATCACGCAAGTCGGCTGCCTGCACCAATACCTGGGTAGACGTTTTTTTCTCAGCACCGCTTTTCTCGTCCAATGTGATGAAAACCAGCTTGCATTTGAACCAACGGTCGGCGGCTTCCTCTTCGCATGGAAACAGTTCGCTATAGTTGGTACGTTTGATGTCCGATACCGTGAATTCTCCTGAAATAAACGGTGCCATCTCTTCGATGATACGTGCTTCTGCTTCCGTAAAACTGAGTGCATCTACCAGATAAGGTTCGGTAACTTTTTTGTTCATTCCGTTTTCCATTGTTTTTTCATAACGGATTTTACACTCAAACCATGTATGCATTGCCATAATCTTCTGATTTTAGTTAGTATTTTAATTAGTAAATGATTGTTTCCTCTTCCTGCCTTTTGCGGCTTGTAGAAGAAACCCTTTCCTTTTTTATCATGAAAGGATGTACAAAGATAAACGAAAAAGGGGAAAAAAGTTTGATATAGCCGGAAGAAGATTATGTTAATGCAAAACTTTTTATCTGTTTGGCGTCTGTTTGGAAACAAACTCGTATTTTGAAAACGCTTGGTAAAGGATATGACGGACCGGTTGGCTATTTTATTGGAGTAACCGTTCTTTGGCGGCGTTAAACCAATAAAACAACAACAAGATTTATGGCAGTAGTAGCTTATTTGAGAGTAAGTACAGAAAAACAGTTTTTGGAAAACCAGCGGGAGGAGATTATACGCTTCGCCGAAAGGAACGGGATGAGCATTGACAGGTGGTATACGGAAACGGTCAGCGGAAGCGTCAGCAGTAAAGAACGTAAGTTGTCGGGGGTGTTGGATAAGATGCGTCCAGGCGACTCCTTGATTGTTACGGAGATATCACGGCTCAGCCGTACGCTGCTTGAGATTATGACTATTCTCAATTCGTGTATAAAAAAAGAAGTGATATTGTATAGCACCAAAGAGGGATACGTGTTTCAGAATGACATTAACAGCAAAGTGCTGGGATTTGCATTCGGGCTGATGGCCGAGATAGAGCGTAATCTGATTTCAATGCGTACTAAAGAGGCGCTGGCCCGTAGAAAGCAGGAAGGAAAGCACTTGGGGCGTAAAAAGGGGGATATGCCTAAGATGAAGATACTTGCGGAGAACAAGAAACAATTGCTTAAAGAGCAGAAGAAAGGAACATCCTGCTCTGAACTCGCCCGGCGGATGGGAGTGTCCAGAACAACCATGTTCCGTTTTCTGCATCATAAAAGATAAACCGGAAGTCTCTAACCGGGATGTGCTGTGATTCACTGCGGATTATGCCGATTATTACAGACAGATTTAAAGCGTCTGAGGCTTACTCAAGAATATCTAATCTGTACATATCTGTGTAATCTGTGGCGAATTATGAATTGCGGGAACTTCGTTTGTGCAGATTCTTCAGTTCGAAGGAGAGCATGATGCGGAAGAATCCTATGATAAGGAATGCAAACGAAATCATATAAACGGCGTAGATAGCTCCGACCGTCGGTTGCCACAGGATAATAAGCGAGCATACGATGGCAAGGATGCCGAATGCAGTATACCAGCCCCACTCTTTTGTTCCGTACCTTTTTAAGTCCATTGCATAGCCTACCGAGGAAAATCCCCGGAACATCAGCCAGAAGGCGATGATAAACGGAATGACTTCCATGCTCAGCACAGGATAAGTCACCAGGTAGAGTCCCAAAATCATATCAATGACTCCTCCTGCCAGATACCAGCCCCAGCTGGATACCCTTTGGCGGTTGCTTACTGCAAAGGCGATTTCCAGCAAACCGCTGACCAGCATCGAGACGCTGAATAAAATGCTCAATGCGGCATATCCGTTAAAAGGGAAGAACATTAGCCCCAGAGCTACGGCTACATACAGGATGCCGAGAATAAGTGAAACCCACCAGTTTTTTACTTCCTGTTTCAGCTCATCAAAAATTGTTTTCATGTAAATCTTAATTTAAAAGTGATTATTATAAGTTCGTTGGGGGAATAACAATCTGTGGAATGAAAAGTTTTATTGAACTTTTTCAGCATCCCGTTTGTTTCTCTATTGTATAAATTGATAAAATTATGGCTACAACAAAATTTAAGGGACAACCGGTAAAAGTTATCGGTGAGTTTATAAAAGTAGGAGCAGTCGCTCCTGATTTCGAGTTGGTAAAGACGGATTTATCTTCTTTCTCTTTGAAAGAACTGAACGGGAAGAATGTAATTCTTAATATTTTTCCGAGTCTGGATACCGGCGTATGTGCCGCTTCCGTACGCAAATTCAATGAATTGGCTGCCGGTTTGCCGGATACGGTGGTATTGGCTGTTTCAAAGGACCTGCCTTTTGCACATGCCCGTTTTTGTACGACGGAAGGTATTGAGAACGTAATTCCCTTGTCCGATTTCCGTTGCTCGGATTTTGATGAAAATTATGGAGTGCGTATGGCAGACGGACCGTTGAGCGGTTTGCTGGCGCGGGCGGTGATTGTTGTCGGTAAGGATGGAAAGATTGCCTATACGGAACTCGTACCGGAGATTACGCAAGAGCCGGACTATGAAAAGGCGATTGCGACAGTTAGGAAATAACCGCTTTGGACTTAACTATACAATAAAAAAACGGTGGATGAAGAAGGGCTGTCTTTATCCACCGTTTTTTATTCTTATTTTTTCTGTTTTATTCCTTTATAAATCAGGAAACCTACAACGAATACCGCAACTGCCAGAATGACATAACCGATTTCGTGGCTGTATTCCGTAGCCAATACATAGACATCGTTGGTTGTCTTGATGTCTGTAAACCGGTATATAAAATAGCCGAGCAGCGCCAGTATCGTGTTCCAGATTCCCGCACCGAGCGTTGTGTAAAGCAGGAACGGCCCTAATTTCATGCCGGCCAGCCCTGCCGGAATACTGATAAGCTGCCGTACTGCGGGGATGAGACGTCCAAAGAATGTGGATGCGGCGCCATGCTTCCTGAAGTACTCTTCGGCATGGTGTACTTTCGCTTCATCAATCAGGCACATATGACCGAAACGGCTGTTGGCAAATTTATAGACAATAGGACGCCCCAGCCAACGTGCAAGATAGTAGTTTATGAGTGCGCCGAGATCTGCGCCGATGGTTGCGAAAATAACGACAAGGAAGATATTCATACTGTCATCGGTCATCGCTTTCCATGCAGCCGGCGGCACTATAACTTCCGATGGAAATGGGATAAATGAACTTTCGATAGTCATGAAGATGGTAACTACCCAATAATTCAGATTTTCTAAAACCCATTTGATAAGTTCTGCAGATGATTCCATATATAATACTTGTGATTAATAATTTGTTTATGTCTTTAAAATAAACCTGACCCGCCAAATATCTCTTTCACTCTTTTTATCATTTCATCCCGGTTTTTACAATCCAGCAAATCCAGCATGTTTTCCAGGTCTTTTGCCTGAAACGGGTGTGCGCAAAGCTGGTTGTACTTTAGGAAGTTCTCCATGTCGTCGAGTAACAGATAAAGGGCGGTCAGCTTCTCGTTGATATTCTCGAAGTCGGGCTCCAGTTTCTTAACCTGCTCAAAAGCCGTTTGGGCATATTGTATATGGCCCGTTTCCATGCTGCTCATGCCGATTTCATTCCAAGTATCGGCACACGGGGCACACTCTAAAGCCAAAGCCCATTTCTTTACAGCTTTGTCGAAATCTCCTTTTTCCATATACATACCTCCCTCAATCAGATAGGGTTCTGCATCTTTCGGGCCTATCTCATGGGCTTTCTTGAAAAACAGGTCGGCCTGACGCTTTTCGCCTAAGTTATAGAGGCAAATCGCTACATGCGCATATAAAGACGGCAACATCGTTGAGTCGGTATCTTTACTGTGTATGACCAATTCAAGATGCCGGTATCCTTCTTCCCAGTGTCCTTTGGATATTTCATTGAATCCGATGAACATATGAAGGAAATTGGGGCTGACGGCTTTATACTTTTCTGCCAGGGTATAATTTTCAAGCGCGCTTTCTTCATTTCCAAGTTGATAGAAAGCATGTCCTTTCATCATATAGGCATCGGCAAATTCTTCATCTGACACGATTGCATAGTCGCATGCCTCAATGGCTTTGTCAAACAGTTGCTGTTCGAAATAGCAACGTGCCAGTCCGAACCAATAAGGGGCTGAATAAGGATTCTTGTCTATCAGCTTGTTATAGAACATTTCGGCTTTATCCTTCAGGCCTTGCGCCAGGAAACAGTCGGCTGTAACGGCCAGATACTCTTCTTCCTCGGCATATTTTTCCAATCCCCTTGTCAGCCATGGTACAGCCTTATCGGGATACCCCATATCAATATACATATAGGATACGTCCACGATGTTGGCCAGGTCCTCTTTGTCTTCTATGGAGTCAAGGAGTTGTTCCGCTTCATCTATTTTGCCTTCGCCCAAGAGAATATTGGCTTTCAGTACTTTTACTTCCGAGGAATAATCTTCGGTTATTTCCTCTATCACTTGTTTGGCCTTATCCCTTTCCCGGGCGTCCATGAAGAGATAAGCCTGCTCTACCAACAGAGGCGTACTGCCGGGGTGTAAGCTCAGTCCGTATTCTACGACTTCGGTAGCCTGGCTGTTTTTTCTGTGCATGGCATACCAGTCGGCAAGGTCGGCTAAATCGTCTGCATCCAGATAGATAGGTTTGTTCTCAGCTTTCGCTGCTTCATATTGTTCTGCAAGTTCTTGCAATTCCTTGTCTCTTCCGGACAACAGGTTCTTTTTACTCATTAATGTTATATTATTTGTTGATTTTCCCCCAAGTATCTTTCAAGCCTACGGTACGGTTGAACACCATTTTCTCCGGTGTAGAGTCGCGGTCTACATTGAAATAACCGATGCGCTGGAACTGCAGGTAGGAGAGGGGCTTCATACCGGCGGCAAATTTCTCGATATAGCAGCATGGCAATACGTTCAGAGAATCCGGATTTATCATTTCCTTCATGGCGGTCAGCGCATCGCAATTCTTTTCTTCGCGGATGGCTGCCAGTTCGTCGCGCGGATTTTCCACTTTCCACAACCGGTCGTAAAGGCGGACTTCGGCTTGCAGGCAGTGTGCGCAGCTCACCCAGTGAATTGTGCCTTTTACTTTGCGGTTAGCGCCGGGCATGCCGCTTTTGCTGTCGGGGTCGTATTCGCAGTATACTTCTGTGATTTCTCCTGCATCGTTCTTCTTGCAGCCGGTACACTTCACGATGTACGCGCTTTTCAGGCGAACTTCCTGTCCGGGAGTCATGCGGAAATATTTCTTCGGAGCATCTTCCATGAAATCGTCGCGTTCTATCCACAGCTCGCGGCTGAATTCGATGTTGTGGCTGCCCTCTTCCGGACGTTCCGGGTTGTTGACGGCTTCCATTTCCTCAACCTGTCCTTCCGGATAATTGGTGATGACGAGCTTCACCGGATTCAATACTGCGGATATGCGGGTGGCGCGTGCGTTCAAGTCTTCGCGTACGGCGCTCTCCAGCAAGGCAAATTCATTGAGGGCATCGTAAGTGGTATAACCGATTTTATCGATGAACTTATGAATGGACTCGGGTGAATAGCCGCGACGGCGGAAACCGCAGATAGTCGGCATACGGGGGTCGTCCCAGCCGTTGACAAGGCCTTCTTTCACCAAGGTCAGCAGGTTGCGCTTGCTCATGAGCGTATAGCTCAGGTTGAGCTTGTTGAATTCGTACTGGTGAGGACGGTGGTCGTTCAGGTCCTTGCCTTCTTTTACCCAATCTACAAAGAGGTCGTACAACGGACGGTGGGGAACGAATTCCAGTGTACACAAGGAGTGGGTTACACCTTCGAAGTAGTCGCTTTGTCCGTGAGCGAAGTCGTACATCGGGTAAGCTTTCCAGGTAGTACCCGTACGGTGGTGCGGATGTTTCACCACGCGATAGATAATCGGGTCGCGGAAGTGCATATTGGGACTTGCCATGTCAATTTTGGCACGGAGCACCATGGCGCCTTCTTCTATCTCGCCGGTATTCATCTTTTGGAACAGTTCGAGTGTTTCCTCGATGGGACGGTTACGGTAAGGGCTTTCCACACCGGGTTGGGTAGGAGTGCCTTTTTGAGCGGCAATCTGCTCGGATGTCTGCTCGTCGATATATGCTTTGCCTTCTTTGATGAGGCGGATGGCGAAGTCCCATAACTGCTGGAAGTAGTCGGAGGCATAGTATTCGTTGCCCCACTGGTAACCCAGCCATTGAATATCTTCCTTGATGGCTTCCACATATTCCACATCTTCTTTGGTGGGGTTGGTGTCATCGAAACGCAGGTTGCAGACCCCGCCATGTGCGGCGGCAATGCCGAAGTCCAGGCAAATGGCCTTGGCATGTCCGATGTGAAGATAACCGTTAGGTTCCGGCGGGAAACGTGTCTGTACCTTTCCGTCGTTTTTACCCTCTTTCAAGTCGTTCTCTACTATTTGTTCAATGAAGTTCAGGCTCTTCTTTTCGCTTGTTTCTTCGCTTTTTATTTCTGCCATAATGCTATTGTTATTCGTATAGTGGCGCAAAAATACGACTATTTTTTCGTATATCGTTATTTCACGGGAATATATCCGCTCTTTTTTAGTGATTTCCTGTCCGGAAAGCGGCAGACACGAACCGTAGACTCCGGCTTGTGAAAGCCGGAGTTTTTTGCATGCGAATTAAAGCAACGCATGTTACATACTTGTTACACACGGCGGGTTTGTGTGTATTGTAACGGTTTTGTAACATATTTGAAACACTTCCTTCAAACAATAGTCATACTGCCTTAATATTTCCTTTGTTTCTTTGTACGCGGAAAAACGTAGGCAATATGAAAAAAATACCACGTGCCGGTACGGGGCATTTCACGGCATGGTACTTCTCGTACCACGCGCTGGTACAGACACTACCACCCTTTGGTACAGTGAGTTTCATGCCGTGGTACGGGCGATACCATGCCTTGGTACGGACAGTTTCATGTGTTGGAACAAGTGATATGATTAGGCAATTGATAATTTTGAAATAGAAAAACATTATGGTGCAGTTTATCGAATCAGAGCTCGTCTTGCTGAAAAAAGAAATAGACGAAATGTGGACTTTAGTGTATAACCAGCTCGGCCGTGCCGGAGAAGCCGTACTGACTTTGGACCGCGAGCTGGCACAGCAGGTATTGGTGCGCGAGCGTCGTGTCAATGCCTTCGAACTCAAGATAGACAGTGATATAGAAGACATCATCGCCCTCTATAATCCAGTTGCTATCGACTTGCGTTTTGTGCTTGCCATGCTCAAAATCAATACGAACCTGGAGCGTTTGGGCGATTTCGCCGAAGGCATAGCCCGCTTTGCGTTGAATTGCAAGGAACCGATTCTGGCAAGCGGACTGGTGAAGGAACTGCGCCTGGAAGAGATGATAAATCAAGTTTCGGCTATGCTTGAACTTGCCAAAAGAGCTCTTCAGGAAGAAAGTCAGGAACTGGCAACCGCGGTATTCGCCAAAGATAACCTGCTGGATGAAATTAATGCAAATGCCACTGCTGTTCTGGCAGATTATATCGGCAAGCATCCCGAAAGCGCACTCTCTTGTCTGAATCTGGTTAGTGTTTTCCGTAAGCTGGAACGTTCCGGCGATCATATTACGAATATCGCCGAGGAAATAGTGTTTTTTATCGATGCAAAGGTGCTGAAACATAGCGGACGTACGGACGAACACTATGCAGACGATAAGAAATAGTCAACTTTTTAGGATATTTTTAGTGTTTAATGGAAAATAGCCCTATATTTGCCCATTGAAAACGATTGCAGATGTAGAAATTTGCTTTGAAATGATAATAAAATCAAAAGAATTACAGAAAAGATGTTATAAGACATGTTTTTTAATTTGGTTGGTATCTTGAAAAGCGGCTATCTTTGCAACGTTATCCTGAAAACAATCTTTTTACCTTAAAAAAAACTAATACCTATTGAAAACTGAAAAAGGAGGCTTTGTGAAAAGCTTCCTTTTTTTCATTTCTATATGAGACCCTTTTTGTATCTTTGTCGCATCCGCAATGCGGGTAATATCTAAATTTAAATTGTAACAAGCTTATGTTTTCCGGAATAGTAGAAGAATGTGCCACGCTGGTGGCTATGGTCAGAGACCAAGAAAACGTGCACTTTACTTTCAAGTGTTCGTTCGTAAATGAATTAAAAATAGACCAGAGCGTATCTCATAATGGCGTATGCCTTACGGTTGTCAGCATGACGGATGATACTTATACGGTGACGGCGATGAAAGAGACTCTGGACCGTTCCAATCTCGGCTTGTTGAAAGTAGGCGATGAAGTGAACGTGGAGCGCAGCATGATGATGAACGGCCGCTTGGACGGACACATCGTACAGGGACACGTAGACCAAACGGCAACCTGTGTGGACATAAAGGATGCCGAGGGCAGCTATTACTTTACGTTCCGGTATGCCTTTGATAAGGAAATGGCGAAGCGCGGTTATATCACCGTGGATAAAGGCTCGGTAACCGTAAACGGTGTCAGCCTGACCGTGTGCAACCCTACGGACGATACCTTTCAGGTAGCCATTATCCCTTATACCTTCGAGCATACCAATTTCCACGCTTTCAAGGTGGGTAGCGTAGTGAATCTCGAATTCGATATTATCGGTAAATATATCAGCAGAATGATACAGTATAAATAGAGTTATAACTCATAATTTATAATTCATAACTCATATCTTATTATGAATGATTTTTTGCAATTGGCCGCTTCACGTCAAAGCGACCGTGCTTATGATATGTCCCGTGCGGTAGAGCCGGAGAAGTTGGAACGTATTTTGGAAGCTGCCCGGCTGTCGCCTTCGGCATGCAATGCACAGCCGTGGCGTTTTGTGGTGATCACCGATCCGGAACTTGCTGTAAAAGTGGGTAAGGCCACTGCCGGATTGGGGATGAATAAGTTTGCCAAAGATGCTCCGGTACATATTCTGGTGGTGGAAGAATCCATGAATATCACTTCTTTCTTGGGCGCCAAGATTAAGGACAAGTATTTCCCTCTGATAGATATCGGCATTGCCACCGCTCATATTACGCTGGCTGCCGAAAGCGAGGGGCTGGGTTCGTGCATCCTGGGCTGGTTCGATGAAAAGGAGATTAAGAAGCTTACCGGCATTCCTGCCAATAAACGTCTGTTGCTCGACATCACGATAGGCTATCCGGCAAAAGACAAACGGAAGAAGTCCAGGAAATCCAAGGACAAGGTTGTTTCATACAACCATTATTAAAGCTACCGTTACAGGTCTTTCAGCAGTACTTGGCTTGCACTCTTGTAGTACTCTTCCCGTGCTTTCATCAGTGTTTCCCATTGCCCGTGGAATTCTTTGTCCTTGTCTATCTTGAAGTCCTCGGAACCGTGAGTGTCCAGCTTGTCCAGCAGGAGAGCAACGTTCAGCTTGCTGATGTCCATGGAAGGCTGGTAGGCGATGTCCTGGCTTTTGGCATCGGTCACCACTTCGTGCAGAAGGTTGATTTCCTGCAGTTCATAAAGAGTCTGGTTGGTCAGGCGTATGGGTATCTGGCATTCCTCGGATATGTCTTCGGCGGTATAGGGCGGTTCGTTCTTTTCAAAACGTTTGGCTACGAACGACATGATGAGGATGGAGATGAAGTCGCGGTAACGGCGGCTGATGTTGCGTGCATCCTTATCGAAACTGAAGTTCCGGATGTTTTGTCCGGCATACGTCAGTTCCGCTCCGAAAAGGCAGATGGTCCACGATATCTGCAACCACAGCAGGAACATGGGAAGTGCCGCAAAACTACCGTAAATGGCGTTGTAACGGGATACCCACAACTGGCTGCTGATATAGAGGAACTGGAATGCCTGGTGTGCCGTACCTGCCAGAATGCCCGAAATCAGCGCATGCTTGAGTTTCACCTTTGTATTGGGCATGAAAACATACAGTGCCGTGAACATCACCCATGTCAGCACAAAAGGTATGAGGCGGATTAGGAATTTGCCGATGGGAGCGAGCAGGGTGAAGTCTGTCACATTCTTCAGCATGGTGCTCATAAATATGGAAAGACCGCCCGAAACTACCAGCAGAAGGGGTATCAGCAGGAGCATGGAGAAGTAATCCGTGATTTTACGGTACATGCTTCTTGCTTTTTTTACCTGCCAGATGCGGTTGAAGGTAATCTCCATGTTGTTAATCAGGTTGAGCACCGTCCACAATAACATGATCAGGCCCACGCCAATGAATATGCCGTTTTTGGTTTGAGATAGATAGGAGTTGACGAATTGGAAGATAACTTCCGTTGTTTCCGACGGGCCGCCGAAGCCTTGAACGATTTGACTCTCCATCAGATTGTCGAAGCCAAACCCGCGTGCAATGGCAAACACAATGGCCAGGATAGGTACAATAGCCAGTAAAGTGCTATATGTCAATGCCGATGCCTTGTTTACAAGCCTGTCTTTGGTAAAGCGGTTGATGCAGAGATAAATGGTCTTGATAATATTATATAAGGAGAAAGTCGTTTTAGTGACTTCGTCTTCTGTAATACGCCAGATGTCGTATGTCAGGAATTTCCAAAGGGTGGCAATGCGCTTGTTCATGCTAAATTGAAAAATGAGAATCGAGAATTGAAAAACGATAGTATGCCGAAAGGACTTTATTTCTTAATTCTCAATTTTTAATTTTTAATTTAAAAAAGCAGTCGGTCTGTAAGCCGGGTTCTGTTCCCTGATTCAGCAATTAAATCAAGGCGTCTGTCATTTATCTGAGCCGTATGTTGCCATACAGGCTTTAGCGGTCTACCCTCCGACATGGAGCGAGCAACTCTCATAACGTCGGTTTACATGACCTTACAACTCCTAAGACGTACGGCCCTTGTGTCGCCACAAGACCGGTGGGCTCTTACCCCACCTTCTCACCCTTACCACAACCCCGGAAGGCATGGCGGTTATTTTCTTCTACGTTACTCTACCCTCGCGGACAGCTTTCTGTTAGGAAGTAGGATGCTCTGTGTTGCCCGGACTTTCCTCATGCGCACGAGGCGCAAGCGACAGACCGACCAACTGCTTTGGGGTGCAAAGATAGGAATTTTTTAGTGATTGACGTCAGGTGACCGGTGATTTGTTCGTTATCGGTGTTTTATTTGTGTAATTTCTTAAAAACACTGAAAATATGTATCTCTTTTAGAATAAATTGTTAGCTTTGCTAACATTAATAATTCCCAAATGCGTATAGTCCATGAAAAAGTTTGCCTCATTCTTTGCAGTATTTCTCTTTATAACTCTTTTTGCTGTCGCTTCGGAAGCCGGAGACCGTAATATACCGGTAGAAGTGGCACAACTCACCGACAGTTTGAAAAAACAGTTTGCACCGGACAGGCGTGTGGCATTGCTGGATGTAGATTATTCTTTTTCCGATAAGAATGTGATGCTGCGTGGCGTCACTACTTCGGCAGAAGCGAAAAACGTATTGTTGAAGGAACTGGCAAGAAAAGGCTATGCCGTGATGGACTGTCTTGAACTGCTTCCCGATGTGAAAGGGCTTGAAGGCAAAACCTGCGGTATTATCAATGTGTCTGTGGCAAATATGCGTGTCGCCCCGGATTTCTCATCGGAAATGATGACACAGAGTCTGATGGGGATGCCAGTGCGCGTATTGCAGCGCGATGGCTGGGTGCGTATCCAGACTCCCGACAATTATATCGCCTGGGTGCATCGTGTAGGTGTACATCCGGTGACCGAAGAAGAAATGGCCGCGTGGAACAAGGCGGAAAAGATCGTTGTGACCGCTCATTACGGTTTTGTCTATTCCGAACCGAACCAAACTTCACAAACGGTTTCGGACGTTGTGGCCGGCAACCGTTTGAAGTGGGAAGGGAGCAAGGGAGCTTTCTACAAGGTGACCTATCCCGACGGTCGCCGGGGATATATCTCCAAATCCATAGCCATGCCCGAGAAGAAATGGCGTTCCGGCTTGCAGCAGGATGCCGCCGGCATTATCCGTACGGCACACACCATGATGGGAATACCTTATCTTTGGGCGGGAACTTCATCGAAAGGTGTGGATTGCAGCGGATTCATGCGTACCATACTTTTTATGCACGACATCATTATACCACGTGATGCTTCCCAGCAGGCTTATGTGGGCGAGCATATAGACATTGCAGCCGATTTCTCCAACCTGCAACCGGGCGATTTGATATTCTTCGGCCGCAAGGCAACTCCGGAACGTAAAGAACGGGTCGTACACGTGGGTATGTATATTGGCGGCAAGCGTTTCATCCATTCGCAGGGCGATGTGCATATCAGCAGTTTCGACCCGGCAGATGAATTGTTCGATGAGTACAATCTCGGGCGGTTGCTGTTCGCTACGCGCGTATTACCTTATATAAATAAGGAGGCGGGATTAAACACAACGGAAACCAATGAATACTATAAATGACATGCAAAACAGAAGAGACTTTTTAAAGACCGCCGCCTTTGCCGCCTTAGGTTCGGGCATGGCTATCAATAGCGTATTGGCAGGTGAGGGTGTGGCGCCTGCTTTGTTCAATATCAATAAGAGTGGCGTTACGCCTAAGATGAAGTTGCGTTTCTTTCCGTATGAACTGAGGTTGCGCCATGTGTTTACGGTGGCTGCCTATTCGCGCACCACCACTCCCGATGTGCAGGTAGAAATAGAGTATGACGGTATCATCGGTTATGGCGAAGCTTCCATGCCGCCTTACCTACAGCACGAATTGGGCACGATGGACAGCGTACTGGCTTTCTTGAAGAAAGTGCAGGATGTTATCGGACAGTTCTCCGATCCTTTCCGGTTGGAAGATATCCTGAGTTATATAGACAGTCTCTCTGCCGGAGATTCGGCGGCCAAGACTGCGGTGGATATTGCCTTGCACGATTTGGTGGGTAAATTGTTGCAGGCCCCCTGGTATAAAATCTGGGGATTGGATAAGGAGAAAGCGCCTTCTACCACCTTTACCATCGGTATCGATACGCCCGATGTGGTACGTGAAAAGACCAAAGAGTGTGCCGGGCAGTTCAATATCCTGAAGGTGAAGCTGGGGCGCGACAACGATAAGGAGATGATCGAGACCATCCGCTCGGTAACCGACCTGCCTATCGCCATTGACGCCAATCAGGGCTGGAAAGACAAACACTATGCGCTTGATATGATTCACTGGCTGAAAGAGAAAGGCATTGTGATGATAGAACAGCCCATGCCTAAAGAGCAGTTGGATGATATTGCGTGGGTAACCGGGCAAAGTCCGTTGCCGGTATTTGCAGATGAATCCATCCAACGCTTAAAGGATATAGTAGGGCTGAAAGATGCTTTTACCGGCATCAATATCAAGCTGATGAAATGTACCGGTATGCGTGAGGCATGGAAGATGGTGACACTGGCGCGTGCTTTGGGCATGAAAGTCATGGTGGGGTGCATGACCGAAACTTCGTGTGCCATTTCTGCGGCTGCACAATTCTCTCCGGCAGTCGATTTTGCCGATTTGGACGGCAGTTTGCTGATAGCCAACGACCGTTTCAAGGGAATGGAAGTTGTAAAGGGAAAGATTACACTGCCGGACTTGCCGGGTATTGGAGTCGTGAAGATATAAAAGTACGGAAATCATACGGTGACAGGTGCTCCTGATATAAACTGATTTACTTATATAATCCATGAAGAATCTGCTATATATTGTCTTTTTGTTTGTTTTTGTTTCTGCTTGCAGCACGAAACCGGAGAATAAACCATACAGTTGGGATGATGATTTGCACCAGCGTCTGCTTACGGATTTTTGTTTGACGGAATCTCAGGTCAAGGACTATATCAGAAAGTATATCCCTGATGTAACGGACGAACAGATGCGGCAGTGGGAAGCATCCAATGCTTTGGAGTGCATGGTTCTGGATGGCGAAAAACGCTATTTCCGTAATGCCGGCCCTAATCTGTTCCGTGTGGATTCTGCCTGCTATGATATAAAGATAGCCAAAGAGGGCACTGCTCTAAGCGGAAGTGAGAAGGTGAACAAAGAGAATCTGCCCGAAGTGATTACCGCTGTGAAGAAAGAAAACAAGGCGATAGTCGCTCCTAAGCGGATGCGTGTCACTTATACGCTGACGGTAGACACCAATGCCGTTCCTGCCGGAAAGCTGGTTCGCTGCTGGTTGCCTTATCCCCGTACCGACCAGGCCCGGCAGCGGGATGTGAAGTTCATCTCTGCCAGTGAGCCGGAGTATGTCTTTTCTCCGCAAGAGTGCCGGCATAGCACGCTCTATATGGAAAAGCGTGCGGTACAAGGAGAGCCTACCGTGTTCTCCGAAACATTTGAATATACCTCCTGCGGAGAGTGGCATAATCTGTGTGCGGAAGATGTTCTGCCTTATGATACGACTGCCGCTCTTTATAAAGAGTATACCGCCGAGCGGGAGAAACACATCGTTTTCTCTCCGCGGCTGCGTGAGTTGGCTGCCAAATTGACAGCCGGTGAAACCAATCCTTATTTAAAGGCGAAGCGCATCTTCCGTTGGATTAACGATCACTTCCCCTGGGCATCTGCCCGCGAGTATTCCACGATTGAGAATATTCCGGAATATGTATTGGACAACCGTCACGGCGATTGCGGTCAGGTCAGCCTTTTATTCATAACCTTATGCCGCATCAGCGGCATTCCCGCACATTTTCAGAGCGGGTTCATGATGCATCCCCGTGCTTGGAACCTGCACGATTGGGCGGAAGTATATTTTGAAGGTGTTGGGTGGGTGCCTGTAGACCAATCGTTCGGAATCCCGGCTTTTGCCCGCAATGCCGATGAAGAGTATTTCTTCCTGGGTGGTATCGACTCCTGGCGCATGATTGTAAATACCGATTACGGCATGCCGTTAGTGCCCGAAAAGAAGTATCCGCGTAGCGAAACCGTAGATTTCCAGCGCGGCGAGGTAGAGTGGGAAGGTGGAAACCTTTATTTTCCGCAATGGAGTTACCATATGGACATCGATTACCTTAATTATTAAGGCATGGCATACAGCTTGAAAACAGATGATGTGTTGAGGCGAAACGCATCATCTGTTGAACCTCAACGCATCATCCGTTACAGGCAAACGGATGGTGCGTTTTTGTTTTGTCTATCTGTCAGTCTTTTAACAGACAGTAATCGTGCATAAATGCTAATTTGTCAGCCTCTGCCGTTAACCGCTGTTAAGTCCCAAATATTCACTGTTAAAAGAGAACAAAAAAGAGTGACAAGCGGAATAACAGAACGATTTTTGTCGTTATTTTAACGTCAGAATGTTAAATGAGATTTGAATATTAACAATTAAAGAAAATAGAAAGTAATATGAAACAGACAACAAAAAACATCCTTGGAGTTGCAGCCATTGTAGTTCTGAGTGCAGGAGTGGCCGGCGTTACCACTTATAAGATGCAGAATAAGGAAAAGTCTGCTACATTCAGCGAATTGTTCCAGCAGAACCCTAATAATTTACGGTTGGCTGCTTATAACGCGACGGATGCGCAGCCTGTTGACCTGACGCAAGCGGCAGAAAGTTCGGTTCATGCCGTAGTACATATACGTGCCAAACAGTTGAGCAAGACTCAGACAGTGCAGAGCATGCCAGATATTTTTGACTTCTTCTTCGGTGACGGTCGCGGACAGCAGCGCCAGATACAGACCCAGCCGCGTGTAGGTTTCGGTTCCGGTGTGATTATTTCCAAAGACGGCTATATCGTAACCAACAACCACGTGGTTGAGGGTGCTGATGAAATTACCGTGAAACTGAACGATGACCGCGAGTTGAAAGGCCGCATCATCGGTACTGACCCCAGCACCGACCTTGCGTTGATTAAGATTGAGGGTGACGATTTCCCCACAGTACCGGTAGGCAACTCCGACGAACTGAAAGTAGGTGAGTGGGTGTTGGCAGTAGGTAACCCGTTCAACCTGAACTCTACCGTAACAGCCGGTATCGTCAGTGCAAAGGCTCGTGCCATCGGCGCAACGGCTTCCAACGGACAGGCTGCGAATATCCAGTCTTTCATCCAGACGGATGCTGCCATCAATCAGGGCAACAGTGGCGGTGCGCTGGTTAATGCAAGAGGTGAGCTGGTAGGTATCAACGCCATGTTGTATTCACCGACAGGTGCATACTCCGGCTACGGCTTTGCAATCCCCACCAGTATCATGACGAAAGTTGTAGCGGACTTGAAGCAGTTCGGTACGGTACAGCGTGCTTTGCTGGGTATTACCGGTACTACACTGGGCACAGACCTGCAAATGGACGAAAGACTGGCTGAGGAAATGAAGAAGAAAGCCGACGAACTCGGTGTGAAGGAAGGTGTCTTGATTGCCGAAGTTGTAGAGGGTGGTTCTGCTGCCGGTGTGTTGAAGTCGGATGACGTTATCATCGGTATTGACGGTAAGAAGGTGCATAAGTTTACCGATTTGCAGGAAGTGCTGGCTAAGCATCGTCCGGGCGATAAAGTAAAGGTGAAGGTAATCCGTGACAAGAAAGAGAAAGAGTTTGTATTGACGCTGAAGAACTCTCAAGGCAATACGAAAGTAGTGAAAGATGCCGGAATGGAACTGTTGGGTGCAGCTTTCAAGCCTGTATCTTCCGAATTGAAGAGACAACTTAACTTGGGTTACGGTTTGGAAGTAACCGGAGTGTCCAACGGTAAAATGGCAGATGCCGGTATCCGTAAGGGATTCATCATCCTCAAGGCGAACAATGTACAGATGAAGTCGGTAGAGGATCTGGAGCAGGTACTGAAGGCTGCCGCCCAATCTCCCGAACAAGTGTTGTTTATCACCGGTATGTTCCCGTCGGGCAAGCGTGCAAGTTATGCTGTTGATTTGAGCCAGGAATAACAAAAACATGATAATCAGGTAAGAAGATTGTAATATAAGCAAAGAAAGATGAAAAAAAGGTGTCGGTGAATACTTGCCGACATCTTTTTTGTTGTATAAGTAAGGTATAAATAAGGTGAAAAAGTTTCGGCATGTTAGTGTTGTAATAAATAATTTGTCGTAACTTTGCAACCCAAATCTGTATTATAAGAATGAGACAACTAAAAATTACCAAAAGTATCACTAACAGAGAGAGCGCTTCTCTTGACAAGTATTTGCAGGAAATCGGTCGCGAAGACCTCATTACAGTCGAAGAAGAGGTAGAGCTCGCTCAGCGCATCCGCAAGGGTGACCGTGTTGCACTGGAGAAATTGACACGTGCCAATCTGCGTTTCGTTGTATCTGTAGCCAAACAGTACCAGAACCAGGGTTTGAGTTTGCCCGACTTGATTAACGAGGGTAATTTAGGACTGATTAAGGCTGCCGAAAAGTTCGATGAGACACGTGGTTTCAAGTTCATCAGTTATGCAGTATGGTGGATACGTCAGTCCATTTTGCAGGCTTTGGCAGAGCAGTCGCGTATTGTGCGTCTTCCCTTGAACCAGGTAGGCTCGCTGAATAAAATCAGCAAGGCTTTCTCCAAGTTCGAGCAGGAAAACGAACGCCGCCCGTCGCCCGAAGAACTTGCCGATGAACTGGAAATCCCTGTTGACAAAATCTCCGATACGCTGAAGGTTTCCGGCCGCCATATTTCGGTAGACGCGCCTTTCGTTGAAGGAGAAGACAACAGCTTGCTCGATGTGCTGGTCAACGACGACTCTCCTATGGCCGACCGCTCTTTGGTGAACGAGTCTCTTGCGAGGGAAATTGATAGAGCTCTTTCTACGTTAACCGATAGGGAAAAAGAAATCATACAGATGTTTTTCGGTATCGGACAGCAGGAAATGACATTAGAGGAAATCGGCGACAAATTCGGTCTCACACGTGAGCGTGTCCGCCAGATTAAGGAAAAAGCAATCAGAAGATTAAGACAAAGTAATCGTAGTAAATTGCTCAAATCTTATTTGGGATAAATAAGAATATCGGTTTCTGACAAATAAAAGAAATTAAGAAAACCGGTCTGTCCAGAGTGGATGGCCGGTTTTTTTATTATCTTTGCCCCATTAAACAATCAAAAAGAAGTTATGAAGCACATAAAAATAGTATTTGCAGTGATGCTCGTATTTACTTTGTGTACAGCGTTTACAATGAAAAGCCATAAGCCTGTTTATGCTTTTGGCGTAGCGGCGTCTTTCAATGATTCGGTAGTGTATTGTACGGAAATCCAAGTATTGGACAGTACGGCACTGGACAAGAACGGCTTTTTGCCCAAGCGTGACTTGTACAGCTATCAATTGAAAAACTATCTGGAATATGATTTGAAGAAACCCGATTATACGTGTATGATCTATTTCAGTGAGAATAAAAAGAAACTGGAAAAGGAAGCTGTCAAGGTAAAGGCGAAGTATAAGAAGAGCACAATGGTGTTGCAGGCTATTACATCGGATAAGTTCAGTTTTAAGAAGCCGGAAGAGTAATCGGTGCGTTGCAACAATTATACGATACCTATGAGAATGAAGCTTTATACATTGCTGTGCATATCTTTTTTCCTTTTGTTTACGGCTTGTAATCAAGATGATGATCCGGTGCCACCTGAAAAAGTTAGCCGGACTGTGTTGGCTTATATAATGGCAGACAATAGTTTGTCAAATTACGCATCATTGGATATTGATGAGATGATGGTAGGAATGGCTGCCGTGGATGCTTCAGACAACAATCTTTTAGTTTATGTAGACGATAATAGTAGGGAAGGCTCTCCGTCCTATAATCCTCCTACACTGTTTCGTTTGTCAAAAGATAAATCCGGTACTGTGTTGAAGGAAGTTGTGAGGGAGTATAAAGAGCAGGTTTCTACTGATGCTTCGGTGATGGAAGAAGTTATGAAGCGTACATTTGCTGAATATCCCGCAGAGAGTTATGGGTTAGTGGTTTGGTCGCATGGAGAAGGATGGATTCCCAGTCCTTTGCCAATTGTAAAAAAGACTTCTACACGCTGGATAGGTGAAGATAGCGGTCATCATCTGAATATTGCTGATATGGCTTTCATATTTGAAAAAGTAGGATGTCATTTGGATTTTATCTTGTTTGACGCTTGTTTCGGACAGTCCGTAGAAGTAGCGTATGAATTGCATGACTATGTTGATTATATTATAGGTTCTCCAACAGAAATCCCAGGACCAGGCGCTTCTTATGATAAAGTCGTACCGGCTATGTTTGCTGCGGCTAATGTAGGAATAGAGATTGGTAAAGCATATTATGATCCTTATGCAGCTTTATATACAGGGGACCGTCCTAGTCGTTTTGAAGATCCTTGGACTGCTGGTGTTTCTATATCTGTTATAGATTGTGCTGCTTTAGAAAATTTGGCGTCTGTGACGAAGCAGACTTTGAGTTCAGACCCGATACTATTGAATCTACTTTTAAATAGTAATATATATAATTATGATAGACGTGCTAAGTCGAGTAGTTCGTATATTGGCTATTATGATATGAGACAGTTAATGCAATACTTGTCTTCGGATATAGATAATTGGACAAGTGCAGCTAATAATGCAATTATTTATTGGAAAGCCACTCCAAAGAATTATTCGTCTTATATCGGAATGTTCCCTATATCGCAGGGGCGGACTTGTGGTGTGTCTCATTATATTCCTTTTTCCTTAGATTCTCAGGCTGCTGCCGCATATCGTTCTACAGCTTGGTATACGGCTGCCGGTCTTAATAAAATAGGGTGGTAATTCTTCTTCCGTAAAGGGCTACTTTAGCATTTCAAAGTTAAACTTTAGTGTGCTAAAGTAGCCCTTTACGGAAGAAGAATTACCACCTGTCTTTTCTCTGCTTCTACGTTTTTTCTTCATCTCTTGATTAAAACCTTTTCTTTTATTATCATCTTTATGCCCATATTACTCTCTAAAATATAACCTATTAACATTATTTTCCTAAGGAAACTATTTTATATTGGAAATTATTGCTTTCTTTGCAGTGTCAAACTAAAAAGAAAGAAATATGAAATATGTAATTATCGGTGGCGTTGCAGGTGGAGCCACGGCTGCTGCCCGGTTAAGAAGAATAGATGAGCAAGCTGAAATCATTTTATTGGAGAAAGGCAAATACATTTCCTATGCCAATTGCGGATTACCTTATTATATAGGCGGAGTTATTGCCGAGCGCGAAAAACTATTGGTTCAGACTCCCGCATCATTCGGTAAACGTTTCCGTATTGATGTGCGGGTAGAGAACGAAGTAATCGCAATCGATCCGGAAAAGAAGACATTAACTATCCGTAAAGCAGATGGAAAGGAATATGAAGAAACCTATGACAAACTTCTGCTTTCTCCGGGAGCCAATCCGGTGAAACCGCCTTTGGAAGGCATCGATTCGGAAGGCATCTTTACGCTTCGCAATGTGGAAGATACCGACCGTATTAAGGCTTATATCATAGACAAGCAAGTAAAACGCGCAGTTGTAGTAGGCGCAGGCTTCATCGGACTTGAGATGGCGGAAAACCTGCATCATGCGGGCGTTGCGGTTTCTGTTGTGGAGATGGGCAATCAGGTTATGGCGCCTATCGACTTCTCCATGGCTGCACCTATTCACCAGCATCTGATCGAAAAAGGCGTTTCCCTTTATCTGGAAGAGGGCGTTACCCGTTTCCGTCGTACAGAAGAGGGAATTACCGTTTTTCTGAAAAGTGGCAAAACGATTCCTGCCGATATGGTATTGCTTTCTATCGGTGTGCGTCCGGCAACGGCATTGGCGCAACAGGCAGGTTTGGAGTTGGGCGAAACGGGCGGTATCCGGATAGACGAGTATTTGGAAACTTCCGTAAAAGACATCTATGCCGTGGGCGATGCCATTGAATATCCCCATCCACTGACCGGAAAACCGTGGCTCAACTATCTGGCCAATCCGGCAAACCGTCAGGGACGCATTGTTGCCGATAATATGGCATTGGGCAATACCACATCCTACGAAGGAGCCATCGGCACATCCATCGCCAAAGTCTTTGATATGACGGTAGCCTCTACCGGACTTGCCGCCAAGCGTCTGAAACAATGGGGCATGGAGTATCAAAGCTCGGTAACCCATTCTGCTTCGCATGCAGGTTATTATCCCGATGCGTTGCCTCTGACCTTGAAACTGACGTTCCATCCGAAAACCGGAAAACTCTATGGAGCGCAATGCGTAGGCTATGAGGGAGTGGATAAGCGCATCGACCAGATAGCGGGACTTATCAAACATGGCGGAACCGTTTACGATTTGATGGAAACGGAACACACCTATGCACCGCCTTTCTCATCGGCAAAAGACCCTATTGCCATAGCCGGATACGTGGCTTCCAATATTATCAGCGGCGCCATGCCGGGTATCTCCTGGCGCGAACTGGCAGAGAAGAAAGACGAAGTAATGCTGATAGATACCCGTACCCCCGAAGAGTTCTCGTTCGGAACGATTCCGGGAGCTGTCAATATCCCGCTGGATGAGATGCGCGACCGTTTGTCGGAAATACCGGCGGATAAGCCCGTCGTGCTTTTCTGTGCCGTAGGTTTGCGCGGATATTTGGCACAACGTATTCTGATAGGGCGCGGTTATCGCAATACGGCCAACTTGATAGGCGGATATAAGACCTATTCTACGGCAGTGGCGCCCATTCCTGCTCCTACGGCATCATCGCCGGCGCAGCCTGCTGCATCCGCTCCGTCGCAATCGGCACAGAGCGGTTCTGCCAAAGAGCCTTTGAGGGTTAATGCTTGCGGCCTGCAATGTCCCGGCCCTATCATGCAGGTAAAGAAAGCCATGGACAGCATCGCTCCGGGCGAGCGGGTGGAAATTGTGGCGACCGATGCCGGATTCGCACGTGACGCTTCTGCCTGGTGTGCCACTACGGGCAACAAGCTGATAGAGAAAAAGGAAGAAAAAGGACGCTACACGGTATTGCTCGAAAAAGGCGATGAGGCTTGTGCCTGCCCGTCGTCTCTTCCGGCAGCAGGCGGACGGGGAAAAACTTTAATTCTTTTTAGCGATGATTTAGACAAGGCTTTAGCTACCTTTGTACTCGCTAACGGCGCAGCGGCAACCGGACAGAAAGTGTCGATATTCTTCACCTTCTGGGGATTGAATGTCTTGAAGAAGATACAGAAACCCCGGACAGAGAAAGATATTTTCGGAAAGATGTTCGGTATGATGCTTCCGTCCAGTTCATTGCGGCTGAAACTGTCCAAAATGAATATGATGGGCTTGGGCAGCAGGATGATGCGCTTCCTGATGAAGCGGAAAGGAATAGATTCTTTGGAATCGTTGCGTTCTCAGGCGTTGGCGCAAGGAGTTGAGTTTATTGCTTGTCAGATGTCTATGGATATGATGGGCATCCGGCGCGAAGAATTGCTGGACGAAGTTACCATAGGCGGTGTAGCAACCTATATGGAGCGCGCGGACAAGGCGAATGTGAATCTATTTATATAAACGGAATAATGGAAACTTTATGTAGAATCCGCGATATTTACCGGGCGATAGCCGAGTTTGAAGTAAAATTCATGCAGGAGTTTGACTTGTCGTTGAATGAGGGTATGCTGTTGTGTACCCTGCTCAATACGCCCAAACTCACCTCCAGCGAGATAGCGGAAGCGCTCGGACTGTCAGCTTCCAATACTTCCAAGGTAATCCGCTCGGTAGAGGACAAGAAGCTGATTACCCGTCTGGTGGGAAAAACGGATAAGCGTCAGATGCACTTTGCGCTGACGCCGGAAGGGAAAAGCCGTATTACGGTCATTAAAAACAGCACTCCCGAAATTCCGCCCCTATTGCAGGAGATTGTTTAGAGAGAGGCTTTCCGATTTATTCATGGTGATACGGCCCGCCGTTCAGTATGGTCATGGCACGGTATAACTGCTCCACAAAGATAAGTCTTATCATCTGATGCGAAAAGGTCATGCGCGAAAGAGACAGTTTCTCGTGTGCCGCTTCATAGACTTTGGGTGAGAAGCCGTAAGGCCCGCCAATGATAAAAACCAGCCGTTTGTTTACGGTATTCATCTTGCGCTTCATATAGTCTGCGAACTCTATGGAGCGCATTTCTTTTCCGCCCTCATCCAGCAGTACCACCACATCGCCCGGTTGGAGCGCTTTCAGTATCAGTTCGCCCTCTTTTTCTTTTTGTACGTCTGCGGAGAGGCTTTTGGTGTTTTTCAGTTCCGGGATAACTTCCATATCGAACGAGAGATAGCGTCGCGTGCGCTGTATATAGTCATTGATGGCTGTAATAAAGTGCTGTTCTACGGTTCGTCCTACGACGAGCAAAGTCATTTTCATGTGAGTTACTGATTTTCGTGCAAAAATAATCCTTTCTTGTGAGAATGTCGCCTTTCTTTTCTTGTTATTTATAAGATTTGCTTACCTTTGCCTATCATTAATACTTGTGAAAATGAATAAACGAGTAGTAATATTATGGGGCTGCCTCTTGATTTGGGCGGTTTCGCTCATGGCGCAAGACGTGCCGGCAGGAGTGGTCGCCGCCTTTAAAAAAGGAAATTCTCAGGAACTGAACGGGTATCTGAGTGATAAAGTGGAACTGATTCTGGAGAGTCGTTCAATCAATGTCGACAGCCAAGCGGCAGAGAGAAAGATGGCATCTTTCTTTTCCGGCAATCAGGTGAGCGGTTTTACGGTGAATCACCAGGGAAAGCGCAATGAGTCGAGTTTCATAGTCGGTACGCTGACAACCGCGAACGGAAACTTCCGGGTGAATTGTTTCTTTAGAAAAGTGGCAGGCAAATATGTGATACACCAAATAAGAATAGATAAGACAAATGAATAAGGAAGAAGAATTGATTGACAGGCTGATTGACCTGGCCTTTGCCGAAGATATAGGCGATGGTGACCATACCACCCTTTCGTGCATTCCTGCTACGGCAATGGGCAAATCCAAGCTTTTGATTAAAGAAGCCGGTATTCTTGCCGGCATTGAGGTAGCTAAAGAAGTGTTCCGTCGTTTCGACCCTACCATGAAAGTGGAAGTATTCATCAATGACGGTACTGAAGTGAAACCGGGCGACGTGGCTATGGTTGTGGAAGGCAAGGTGCAGTCTTTGTTGCAGACCGAACGCCTGATGCTGAACATTATGCAGCGTATGAGCGGCATCGCTACCATGACCCATAAGTATGCTGAGAAGCTGAAAGGTACGAATACCCGTGTGCTCGATACCCGTAAGACGACTCCGGGCATGCGTATTCTGGAAAAGATGGCTGTGAAGATAGGTGGCGGCGTAAACCATCGAATCGGTCTGTTCGACATGATTCTGCTGAAAGACAATCATGTTGACTTCGCCGGCGGTATCGACAAGGCCATTACCCGTGCCAAGGAATATTGCAAGGAGAAGGGCAAGGACCTCAAGATAGAAATTGAAGTACGCAACTTCGACGAACTGCAACAGGTACTCGATTTGGGCGGTGTAGACCGTATCATGTTCGATAACTTTACACCCGAAATGACGAAGAAAGCCGTAGAAATGGTAGCAGGCCGTTACGAAACGGAATCTTCCGGCGGCATCACCTTCGACACTCTGCGCGATTATGCCGAATGCGGGGTAGACTTTATCTCGGTAGGTGCTTTGACGCATTCCGTAAAGGGATTGGACATGAGCTTTAAAGCCTGCTGATAAAGGCGATATAATATAGGGGAAAGCCTCTCATAGGGAATGCTGCCCGTCAGGGCAGGTCTGTGAGAGGCTTTTTTCTTATGTTACAAAGGGCAAATGATGAAATGGAAAGATATGGATAACCTTATTCTTTAACTTCTTTTTAGAGATTCTATTGCAGCATTCTGCCGGATGCTGCGTCTAACTAACAAACGACGCGAAGAGGCGTCCGTAAAACGAGCACTGACATTGGAAAATGAGATAGAACTGATAGAGGGCTGCCGGGCAGGAAAGGATTCCGCCCGAAAGGAACTTTACACTCTCTATTCCAAGCAGATGCTGGCGGTATGCTACCGTTATACGGGCGATATGGATGCGGCGCACGATGTTTTGCACGATGGCTTTATCAAAATCTTCACCCGCTTCACGTTTCGCGGTGAATGTGCATTGGGCACGTGGGTAACGAGGGTGATGGTGACACAAGCTATCGACTATCTGCGACGGAAGCACCGTTTCAGCCAACTGGTGGTAAGCGAAGAACAACTTCCCGATGTGCAGGACGAAGCGAGTATTGCCGAAAGCGGAAGCCGGCTTTCAGAGGAAGTGTTGATGGCGTTCGTGGCGGAACTTCCCGACGGCTGCCGTACCGTGTTCAACTTGTACGTGTTCGAGGAGAAGTCGCACAAGGAGATTGCAGAACTGCTTCATATCAAGGAGCATTCGTCTACCTCGCAGTTGCACCGTGCCAAGTGTATGTTAGCGAAAAGAATTAAAGAATATACTGAATATGAGAGAAAAAGATGAAATAACCGGATTGTTCCGCAGCCGTCTGTCCGGTACAGAGATGACGGTACGCGATGGCTTTTGGGAGCAGTTGCAGGAAGACGCGGCATCTTCGGCTGCAGGCCGGAAGAGAGCGGCTGTTCTTTCTCCTAAATATTATCGGGTGGCAGCCGCCGCATCCGTTATATTTGTGCTGGGAGCCGCTTCGGCCGCTTTCTGGTATTTCTCTCCGAAAGAGGAGATAAAGGAAGCTTTTACGCAAGTGGCTGCTTTGACGCCGGAAGGTAGTCTGGACGGAGATGTGGTGCAGGAATCTTTTCCATCTATCCATCAGGCAACCCCGATGGTACGGAATTCCGGTACAAAACAACCTGTCAATGGAATTCCCGCAGGCATGACTGCCCAATCGGAAACTGAGGGCGAGTCCGTTTCCGTCCGGCTTTCCATCACTATCAGGCAGCGGGTGCAGCAGGCCGGTGACAGTTACTTCAACAATAATGCCGTTGCACAAACCGGCAGTTCTTATCAGAACGCCACCGGTCGGGTAAGTTCTGCTTCGGACACCTTTTCCGCTGTTCCTGCGGAAGAAGAGCAGGCAACTACTCCTTTAAAATACCGGAAATCGCGTAAGTGGGCGTTGAAAGCAGCTCTTGGAACCTCTCTTCCTAAAGGGGACTACAATATGCCGCTGACGGCGGCCGTTACAGTGGAACGTAGTCTGAACAGCCGGTTCGCGTTGGAAACGGGTATTCTGTATAATCGTTTGCATGCCGACCGCACGCTCCATACTTTAGGGATTCCCGTAAAATTGAATATGACATTGGCAAGTACTCCCAAACTCGATTTATATGCCACTGTAGGCGGAACTGCCGAAAAGTGCATTGCCGGCGCTGCGGATAACGGCTTTAATGCGGAACCCGTTCAACTGTCAGTAGCGGCAGGAGTAGGGGTGCGTTACAGATTGAATGAGCGGTTTGCTTTGTTTGCCGAGCCTTCGGTTTCCCACCATTTCGGTACGGACTCCGAAACCGGAACCTTGCGGACGGAACGCCCTACGAACCTGAATCTTTTGTGTGGAGTGCGTATGACTTATTAACCTTAAATACAACAACGAAATGAATGCTCTCTGTAAACTATATAAATACGGATATCTGATACTTGCAATGGCAGCTTGCCTTATGCTTGCATCCTGCGGTAAAGAATCGCTGGATTACAATCATCCGGATGTAGATTTGTTTGTAAAACAACTGAAAACCGGCAAATACTCTACTCAAAGTCCTGAAGGACTGAGTAATGTTCCCAAATTTGCCAAAGAAGATATTGAAGAACTCCTGAAGTATGCCGAGGATTTGACGGTAATACCTTCTTTTCCGTTGGCTCCCGTATCCTATTCGGCAGGCGGAAAACTGCGGTTAGGCGAATGTATCCTGTGGACGGTGGAAACGATTCGTTTGGGACATAATGCTTCGATGGGGTGTAAGATGGTGCATACCGATGCCGAGAATTATGAAGGCATCTACTTCCTGACCGATGAGGAGGTGCTCGATGCAGCCGCCCGTTACCGCCGTTGGTGGGAAGGCAGGAAATATCCGCGTACCATGTGGACTATAGACCCTTGCTACGACGAACCGCTTTGCGGAAGCAGCTATATGTGGTGGTGAGATTAGGTATAAAGTATAAGGTATAAAAAAACAATCGGGTGAAGTATTCTATTCTCTTTTTAGGGTTGCTTTGTGCGGTAGCCTTCCCTCTTTACGCTCAAGAGTGGACGCCGCAAGACTCTTTGCGCCTGCACCGGTTGCTGAATGACGGGGGAGAGATGAAGCTGAATCCGGATGTATTGAAGGAAATGGGCATTGATGCTCCTTTGGGCTCTCCAAAGGCTGATGTAAGTAAGACGTGGATGGACTTTGATGCTTCCTTACCCGCAATGCCTCGGATGCCGGAGAAAAAGGTAGTGCTTACCTTACGGCCTTATACCGCAAACACCAAATACAATTGGGATCCCGTCTATCAGAAGAAGATTACGGTGAACAAGAATACATGGCGGGGCAATCCGTTCTACGAACTGACCAGACTCAAAATCTATACAGACTGGGCAAAGCGTCCGTTGGATGCCGGGCCGCGTGAGAGTATCGAACAGATAGAAGCTACCGGTCTGCGCTATATGGTGACCGAACGTGCCAACAATATGGCAGTGGGGAGTTGGCGAAGTGTCGGTGGCGGTGGCATTGCAGGTGATTTCATGCGTCCTTTTACAAAAGATTTCTGGAACAGGAAAGCTGCCAGACGCCGTGCACGTACTTTGGAAGTATTAAGAACCTACGGCGATTCCATAACTGCCCGCCGTAAAGAGACGATTATCAAATAGGGATATTCCGCTTTGAGTATTGAACTTTATTTCTCCGCTTCTTGTTTTCATAAAAATAAACCTTTAAAGGATAAATTAATGAATAGAATAACTTCTTTGTTTGGAATAAAATATCCCGTCATCCAAGGCGGTATGGTGTGGTGCAGTGGCTGGCGGTTGGCGTCGGCAGTAAGTAATGCCGGTGGTTTAGGCTTGTTGGGAGCAGGCTCCATGCATCCCGAAACTTTACGTGAGCATATACGGAAGTGCCGTGCGGCTACGCATCATTCGTTTGGAGTGAACATTCCTTTGATGTATCCCCAGATAGAGGAAATCATGCAGATAGTGGTAGATGAGGGGGTGCGTATCGTGTTTACTTCTGCCGGAAACCCCAAGACATGGACCGGTTGGCTGAAGCAGCATGGCATTACAGTGGTGCATGTTGTTTCGTCATCGCGTTTTGCCATGAAAGCCGAGGCTGCCGGTGTAGATGCCATTGTGGCCGAAGGATTTGAAGCCGGCGGGCATAACGGGCGCGAAGAGACGACTACGCTTTGCCTGATACCTGCTGTACGTGCAGTTACCTCACTGCCTTTGATTGCTGCCGGCGGCATTGCTACCGGTGAGGCGATTCTTGCCATGCGTGCTTTGGGGGCTGAGGGGGTTCAGGTGGGAACGCGATTTGCTTTGACCGAAGAAAGCTCAGCCAGCGAAGTGTTTAAAGAATATTGCCTGCATCTGAAAGAGGGGGATACCCGTTTATTATTGAAGAAACTGTCTCCGGTACGTCTGGCCCGCGGTAATTTTCAGCAGGCAGTAGCGGCGGCTGAGGCTGTCGGGGCTACGGAGGAGGATTTACGTATCCTTTTGTCTAAAGGACGTGCCAAACGCGGTATTTTTGAAGGAGACCTTGAAGAGGGCGAACTTGAAATAGGTCAGGCTTCCGCCTTGCTCAATGAGAAAGGAATACAAACGGTGGCAGAAGTGATGGACGAACTGGTAACAGGTTATCATCGGGCATGCGAAACGCTTGCCGCCAATGTTTGCGAGCGTTGGGACGTTTGACAGTTGATATAAACGATTTTGCCTATAGTGAAAAATCCTTTTGATGTACATTGTACCGGATTTCCACTATAGGCAAAATTATATGACAGCAAGCCTGCCTTTATCCTTTAGGGGGAATGTTCGGAGCTTTACCGCTGTTGTTGCTGTTGTTTGCTGACGGAGCATTGTCCGTGGGAGACGCAACGCTTTCGTTTGCAGTGGCCGAAGCGGTTGTTCCGGCAGTTGCCGTAGCCGTGGCGGTTTTGCCTGCAACTTGTGCAGCCGGTTGTTCTTCCCAATGGAACGGTTCGAAAGTGCTGTTAGGGTCAACCCAGCTCGGCTTCTTGGAAGCGTAGATGATGAACGGAGCAATCACCACGATAAGTGCGCCGATGATAAGTACGGAGAACCATACGGTATTGCTGCCGGTAGAAATCTGGCTGGGCGGGATGAAGCTCAGTACGAATGCAAGCAGTGAGCCGCAGAAGCCGAGACCGCCTACAAGCCACATCAGGCCGTTACCGCCTTTACCGATACGGAACGGACGGTTCAGTTTCTTCATCTTATAACGCAATACGATGGCTCCGGAGAACATCAGCATATACATGATGAGATAAAGCACCACCGTCAACTGTGAAAGAATCTGGTAGAAACTCTGTACCGAAGGCATCACCACGAACAGAAGGCTTAATACGGTTACAGCGCCACCCTGTACGAACAGAATGTTCTTTTGTACACCCAGCTTGTTTGTTTTCTGGAAGAATGGGGGCATATAACCTGCCTTGCCCACGGCAAAGATACCTTTGGACGGACCGGCAACCCATGTCAGCACACCTGCCAGCACGCCGAACGCCAGTGCAACGGCTATAACCGGCGACAGCCAGGAAGCATGGATATAACGGAAGTAATTGTCGAAACCTACCAGCAGGCTTTGTGTAAGGCTGATGTCCTTGGCCGGAATAATGACACCCAGAGCGAATGTACCCAACACGAAGATAAGTACCGTAATCAGTGCGCCGATAAACACAGCCTTCGGATAGTTTTTGGACGGATTGTTTACATCCTTCACGTGGATACCGCCCATCTCCATACCTGCATAAAAGAGGAAGATACTTGCGGCAAGCACCACATTGTCAAAGTTCGTCAGGTCGGGGAAAAAGCTGCTGTGGAAGTCCATATTGGAATGTCCGCCTGTGGCGAGGTAGATAATGCCGAGGACAATCAGTAATCCGGCAGGGATGATTGTACCTACCAGACCGCCGACTTTGGCTACCTTTCCTACCCAGCTCATACCTTTCAGGGAGATGAAAGTTGCCAGCCAGTAGATAACGAGCACCACGGCCAGCGTGTAGTACTTGTTGTTTGCCAGCGACATGTCGTGTACGTCGTTCATGCCGATGAAAGCGATGGACACAGCACCGAACGTCAGCACCGTAGGATACCAGATTGTACTTTCAATCCACTGCACCCAGATGGCGAGGAAGCCGAGTTTCTTGCCGTAGGCTTCACCCACCCAGCGGAACACACCGCCTTGCTTGTCCTGAAACATAGCAGCCAGTTCCGCTGCCACGAGTGACGTCGGGATAAGAAAGACGATGGCTGCAAATAAGTAATAGAAGGCCGAACTCATTCCGTATACGGCCTCGGCGGGCAGTCCACGCAGGGATACTACAGCCGTTACATTCATAATTGCCAGGGTAAATACTCCCAGCTTTACTGTTTGTTTAATATTTGCCATAAGTTAAGGTTTTTGGTGAAAAATATATTCGAAATCAGCGTTTATAACAACCCTTGGGAGCAGTTGTTCCCGGCGGGTAGAGGAAAATCCCGGCTTTAACAATTAAGGAGTGTTCTTTGCAGGTTCCTGTTCTATCTTTTTGTAATAGTCTTGCTTTTCCTTGTTGCGCCGCTCTACCAGGCTCGTTACATATACTGTGAAAATGGGGAACATCATCATGCCCAACGCTGCCAGCAGCACGGACAGTACCCGCCCTGTGACGGTGACCGCTATTATATTGGAGCCTACCGTAGTCACATCCATGAACGCCCACCACAAGGCATCGCCATACCCCTTTACCAGAGGGTTGCTCCCATGCTCCATGACGTAGAATGCAAGGCTTGAGAAATAGACGGTAGCCAGCAGCATTGTCAGGTAAGATACGAACAAGCCCGATGCGCGGTTGTACGTCAGCCATCCCACCACGATGGCCATGGCATAGCCGCCCCGTACCAATGGGATGAAACGTAGCATATAGGTGACTTCGGGTGAGAAAGTCCAGCCCATATAGGCAATGATATTCTGATAAGGAATAGCCACCAGCAGAAAGATGAAATGAGTGGCTACATAACGCATCTTGTCTGTTGCCAGGAACCATTCTAGTACAAAGTCCGCCAGGAATAATGCGCAAATCCATAGCTGTACTTCCATGTACACCGATTGCTCGTAGAAGGGGATGCCTTTGAACGTATCAATGGAGATGCTGATAACCAGGAACAGCGAAAGCAGCAGGATGATGACATGCAATATGCCGTATATCCCTTTCTTTCGCAAAACGAATTCCGATAGAGCCATTTTCATAATGAAGGTCTGTTTGGTTACGGAATTGCCGTCGGCAACCCGTAATTCATCATTAAAGAGGTTGCCCCTCAGCGTCTGTAACGCTTTCGGAGCAACCTTGGAAAAAAGAGTACGAGAGATTATTCTGTAATTGTCACATTGTCGCCGTTGAATACGCCCAGACCGAGCTTGTTCATGATGAACTTGACGGCCAGTTGCGCCTTGACGGAGTTACCGGCTTCGTCCAACGGTGGAGCGAAAGCGGAAACGCCCATTACACCGGGCAATACGGCCATTACGCCACCGCCTACGCCGCTCTTGGCAGGTATGCCGGCAGTGTACATCCAGTCGCCCGAATGCTCGTAGAAGCCCACGGTAGAAATCATTGAAGTGATTTTCGGTGCGAGCCCCGCATCGAATACGCTTTGTCTGGTAACGGGATTGACGCCGTTGTTGGCAATCGTTCCGGCTGCAATGCCCAATTGTTCGGCTGTGATGCCCAGCGAGCATTGGCGGGTATAAAGGTCGAGCGCCACATCCGGATCGTCGTAGATACGGTTGTAATTCTTCAATAACCAGGCAATGGAGCGGTTGTTGAAGTTCGTAGCCGTTTCCGATTTGTACAGTTCGTCGATGAGTTGTGGAGCAGAGCCGCACAGTTCTGTGATATTCTGTACAATGGCATCCCACTTCTTGTCCGAGTTGCCCACCGGCTGTACCATGGAGCAGGCAGAGATAGCGCCTGCATTTACCAACGGTGTAGAGGGATGGTCGTTTTCCAGCAAAATGGCAATGATAGAGTTGAACGGCAGTCCTGTTGCATCGGCGCCAATCATATCCAGCACTTTCTGTGCACCGTATTGGCGCAGGATAAGTATGGCGGTATGCACTTTTGATACGGATTCTATACCGAAGCGGTAGTCTGTATCTCCGATATTGATGGTCTGTCCGTTCATCAGGCAGATGCTGAGGCCAAACAGCTTGGAGTCTATGTTGGCAAGGTACGGAATATAATCCGCATTCTTGCCGCCTGTTTGTTCTTTCACCTCATTGTAGGCTTCCCGGGCAACTTCCTTGATTTGAGAGATTGATATTTTCTTTTCCATAATCTATATAATAGAGAGTTTATATGGAATAAGGAATAGGAGATTGGAGTTTCAGTCTCCTAAAGCCTTATTCGACATATTTTGTTTAATGTATTAAAGCAATAAAGCAGTAGAGCGGTAAGCTGGTTTTTGCTTTATTATTTTTTGTGGTGTCTTCCACCGTGATTGAAGATTTTGCTTTCTACCGGCAGGTTCTTATCCTGTGCCATGCGGGTGGGAGTGGGGTAATCCAGTTTCTCCAGTTCGACAATGGCGTTTTTGATGTCGCCCAGCAGCATATCTGCCATGTCGCGGCTGAATCCCTGTCGGACAACGACACGCATTACTACATAATCTTCCAGTTTGGAAGGCAGTGTATAGGCGGGAACCATCCAACCCTGTTGCGAGAGTTTATCCTGCAAGTCATACAGTGTCCATTTGGCGGTCTTTGCATACTCCGGTTTCAAGTACCAGATGAACAACGGGTTCACTACTTCATCGGAATAATTCACGAACGGAGCCATTTTTCCGATTTCGTCGTGGATATACTTGGCGATTGTGAGCGAATTGTACTGTACTTCTTTGTATCCCTGAAATCCTAAACGGATAAACTGGTAATACTGTCCTAAAATCTGTGCGGCAGGACGGGAGAAGTTCAAACCGACTTGTGTGATATTGGCGCCGAGGTAATTTACGCTGAATGACATCTCTTCGGGCAGATACTCTTTGCCTTTCCAGCAAACCCAGCCCAGACCCGGATAGACCAAGCCGAACTTGTGACCGCTGACACTGATGGAAAGCACCCATTTCAAACGGAAGTCCCACTTCTTCTCCGGATACAGGAACGGGAGGATGAAACCGCCGCTGGCAGCGTCTACGTGGATGGGAATGTCGTAGCCGGTCTTGGCATTGTATGCGTCGAGTGCTTTGTCGAGCGCTTCAACATCGTCATTCAGTCCTGTCCATGTAACCCCCTGGATAGGTACGATACAGATGGTGTTCTCGTCACACATTTTCAGGGCTTCTTCAGGGTCGAGTGTGGTTTTGTCAAGAGTCAGGGGCACTTCGCGCATTTCAATCTGCCACAGTTGGGCGAACTTTTCCCATACCACCTGGAAACCGGTGGAGATAACGAAGTTCGGCTTATCGAACGGTTTGCCTTGCGCCTGACGTTTCTTACGCCAGCGCAGCCATGCAGCTACACCGCCCAGCATACACGCTTCGGAAGAACCGATGGCGAGCGCGCCTGTTTTCCAGGTATCTTTTTCCGGAGAGTTCCACAAGTTGGCAACGATGTTGATACATTTACCGTTCATTACGGCGATGCGGGGATACTCGGTTTCATCGATGTAGTTGATGTTGATGGCTTCGTTCATCAGCTTGGTTGCGTATTCGTCCATATAGGTGGTGACGAATGTAGCCAGGTTCAGACGGGGCTGTGTTTGGGCGAAGGTCTCATCCTTCACCATCTGGTAAGCGATTTCGGGAGTCGTAGGCCCGTCTGGTATTTTTTCTACCGGCGAGGGTTGCAACATACGGTTTGAGCCGAATACATCTGTCTTGGCATCTCCTTTTCTGAAATTCAAATCTTCCATATAACTGTAAGTTTTTAAAGGTTTAGGCGGCGGGGACTTTCCCCGTCGAATTTTCCACAACAACGACCCCCGCGAAAGAAAGTTCCGCCGTTTTACATTATTTGGCGTTTATTAAAAGGGCAGGGCGGAAATCCTGGCGCTCTATCGTGCTGTTGCTTTTTAATTATCACTTGTTCTATCCGAACATTCTGTTGCATCGCTTGTTGTCCTTCCACTAACTAATCCGCTTTTTAAATTATGAAGATTAATACCGGACAAGGAACCATTCCTCTTATTACGCTTATAGGTATCTGGTCTGTTTCTGCACTGACCTCATTGCCGGGCTTGGCTGTTTCGCCTATTTTGGGAGAACTTTCTACGATTTTTCCCCATGCCACGGAGTTGGATATACAGATGTTGACTTCTTTGCCTTCCTTGCTGATTATCCCTTTTGTACTATTGGCAGGTAAACTGGCGGAGAAACGCGATTTTATCCGTTTGCTGCGGGTGGGGCTTTGGCTGTTTGCAGCGAGCGGGGTACTTTATTTGTTTTCTTCCAGGATGTGGCAGCTAATGGCTGTCAGCGCTTTGCTCGGTATCGGGGCAGGATTGATTATTCCGCTTTCTACGGGATTGATTTCACGGTATTTTACGGGAGAGTATCGCGTCAGGCAGTTTGGCCATAGCTCTGCCATAACCAATATGACGCTGGTGGTGGCTACGGCTGTAACGGGGTATCTGGCAGAGGTGCACTGGCGTTTGCCTTTTGCCGTTTATCTGTTGCCGTTGATTTCTTTAGTTCTTTCGGCTTATTTAAAGAAGGATGCGGCTTCGGTAACAATCAAGCAGGCGGCGGCTATCATTCCTCCCATTCAATCTACGCCTGTAATCTCCGGTAAATATGGCATACACATACGCCATCTTGTTCAGTTAATGTTATTCTACGGGTTAGTTACTTACGTAGTTCTTGTGGTTACTTTTAACTTGCCTTTCTTGATGGAAGCGCATCACTTTTCAAGCGGTAATTCCGGGCTGATGATTTCTCTGTTTTTCCTTGCCATTATGGCTCCCGGATTTATGTTGGATAGTTTGGTGAAGCTTTTGGGGAATAAAACAAAACTTTACAGCCTTTTGGCTATTGCCATCGGATTACTGTTGATATGGATTTCGCCTACGGAATGGCTCATCGTGCCGGGATGTATTTTAGTAGGTTTGGGCTATGGCATCATCCAACCTCTGATTTACGATAAGACAGTTGATACTGCTATCCCTCAGAAGACAACGCTTGCCCTTGCCTTTGTAATGGTGATGAATTATCTTGCCATACTGCTTTCTCCCTTCATTACAGACTTTTTCCAATGGATATTCCATACCGGTTCGCAAGAATTTCCGTTTATCTTCAATCTGTGCATAACAATATTGATTATGTATTGGGCGTATGCAAAGAAAGAAGAATTCCTGTTTAGTGATAAGTGATTAGCGATTAGGGGTTAGTGGTTAGTGATAAGCGATGAGTGATAAGTTATGCTGCATCGTAATTCATCACTAACCCCTAATCGCTTATCACTTATCACTTATCACTTATCACTTATAATTCTATCTCCTCATACCTCATTCCGAACACATCTGCCACTGCCTTATACGTCACTTTCCCTTCTACCACATTCAGTCCCAATGCCAATGCCGGATCATCTTTACAAGCCTGTTTCCAACCTTTGCAAGCTAATGCCACGGTATAAGGCAGCGTTGCATTTGTCAATGCCATAGTGGAAGTAAACGGTACGGCACCGGGAATATTGGCCACCGCATAGTGCACAATGCCATCCACGACATACGTTGGTTCGCTGTGGGTAGTGGGATGGGACGTTTCAAAACAACCGCCCTGGTCGATGGCGACATCCACAAGTACGGTTCCGGGCTTCATCATTTTCAGCATCTCCCTCGTAATCAGATGCGGTGCTTTATCGCCGGGGATAAGTACCGAACCTATCACCAAATCCACGGTAGGCAGTTCCATTTTAATATTGTGAAGCGAGGAATAGAGTGTTTTTACATTCTTGGGCAATACCTCGCTGAGATAGCGCAGACGCGTCAGGTTGACATCCGTAATCATCACTTCCGCACCCATTCCCGCAGCCATTTGTGCGGCATTGGTACCGACTACGCCACCACCTAAAATAAGCACACGCGCAGGGCGGACACCCGGTACGCCACCCATTAGCTTGCCCTTTCCGCCTTGCGGCTTTTCCAAAAAGCGGGCTCCTACCTGGGTAGCCATACGTCCTGCCACTTCACTCATGGGAGTAAGCAGTGGCAAGGAATGGTCATCCTTCTCTACGGTTTCATAGGCGATACATACGGCATCGCTCTCAATCATGGCTTCGGTCAGTAATTTATCGGCTGCAAAGTGGAAATAGGTAAATACCACTTGTCCCTTTTTAATCAGTTTGTACTCAGGTGCAATAGGCTCCTTCACTTTGACAATCATGTCGGCTATGGCATAAACGTCTTCAATGGCAGGTAGGATTTGCGCACCTACGGCGATGTAATCATCGTCAGAGAACCCGCTGTTTGCGCCGGCCGTTGCCTGCACATACACCGTATGACCTTTCTTCACCAACTCGGCTACTCCGGCAGGGGTCATTCCTACACGGTTCTCGTTGTTTTTGATTTCTTTGGGTACTCCGATAATCATAATGTCATCTGTTAATGGTTAAACATGTTGCAAGATAGTGATTTATCTTTCTCATTGTCATTTTGCACAGCGTGTTTTACAACAGAAAACGCCTGCTTTTTTCTTGTGTGTGACGGCAGGATTATTCTTTTTTGGTTAGGCGGAGAGAACTATTCTTTTTATATTTGCATGCATTAAAAAATAGGATATGAACTGTAAGAATATAAAATACCCGATACTTTTCTCTTTTTTGTTTTTTGCAGGCAGCATACAAGGTGGATATGCGCAAGAAGCGTCCGAGGTGGAAACCGGACCGGACATACAGCAGGCATCTTTCACGCCCCCTTTCGATTTTCCGATTGTCTTTTCCGGTAACTTCGGCGAGATACGCTCCAATCACTTTCACGGTGGGCTGGACTTCAAGACCGGCGGAGCCATAGGCAAGCCTGTACATGCTTTGGCAGACGGGCATATCTCGCGCATCCGTGTGACGCACGGTTCGGGATATGTGCTCGATGTGGACTACGATAACGGTTATTCCACTATCAACCGACACCTCAGCGCATTTGTGGGCGATATAGCCCGAAGGGTGAAAGACTTGCAGTATGAACAGGAAAGCTGGGAAGTGGAGATTATCCCCGAACCGGGGGAATATCCGGTAAAGGCGGGGCAGGTGATAGCCCTTAGCGGCAACACGGGTTACTCTTTCGGCCCTCACCTGCATCTGGATATGATTGAGTCGGCAACAGGAGATTATGTCGACCCGCTGCCTTTTTTTATGGAGAAGGTGAAGGACAATATCGCTCCCCGTGCCGAAGGCATCATTTTGTTTCCCCAACCGGGCAAAGGCGTGGTGAACGGAAAGCAGATACACCGGACTTTCCCTGTAAATCCTACCCAGCCTATTACTGCCTGGGGACTGATAGGTGCAGGAATCCGTGCCTATGACCATATGGACGGAGTGGGCAACCGCTACGGCGTGCATACCGTTATTCTCGAAGTGGACGGTGAAGAGGTGTTCCGCAGTGTGGTAGACCGCTTTGCTTACGAAGAAAACCGCTATATCAATTCATGGACGCACGGACAGTACATGAAGTCGTTCATCGAACCCGGCAACCGTCTGCGCATGCTGCATGCTTCCAACGGCAATCGGGGACTGGTGGAAATCAACGAAGAGCGTCCTTACCGATTTGTATATACGCTAAGTGATGCGTTAGGCAACACCTCGAAAGTCCGTTTCACCGTACAAGGGAAGAACACCGAAATTCACCCTGTGGAACATCGCGAGAAGTATGCTTTCAAGTGGGACAGGACCAACTATCTGCAGGAACCCGGCCTGGAATTGGTTGTACCGCGTGGAATGTTGTACGATGACGTTTGGCTGGACTATTCCGTACGTGCCGATAGCGGGGATGTGGCTTTTACTTATCAGCTGCACAATAAGCGTGTCCCTCTGCACGGAGCGTGCGAGATGCGCATCGGCTTGCGGCGCGACCGTCTGGAAGATAAATCGAAGTATTATGTAGCCGGCGTTACGGCGCGGGGCGGAAAATACAGTATAGGCGGCACTTACGAGGACGGTTTCATGAAAGTCCGTATCCGCGACCTGGGCACTTATACGGTAGCGGTAGATACCGTGCCGCCGGAGATAATTCCGCTCAACCCCGGACAGTGGGGGCGTACGGGGCGCATCACCCTCAAGGCCAAGGATAAAGAAACCGGAATAAACAGTTACCGCGGAACGATAGACGGGAAATACGCTCTGTTCGGTAAGCCCAATTCCATCAGCGGCAATCTGGTCTGCGAACTCGACCCGAAGCATGTAAAGAAAGGTGGCAGGCACACTGTGGAAATGACCGTAACCGACGGCCGTGGCAACCGGACTACCGAAGAGTTTCATTTTGTATGGTAACTTTTCACCTGTGACATTGCATTATCAAACAAACCATATAATAACAGAAGTATGAAAAAATTAACTCTCTCCGTCGCATTAGCGGTGGCAACTGTGGTAAACGCATTTGCCTGTACCAACCTCATTGTGGGTAAAAACGCCTCTGCAGACGGTTCTACAATTGTTTCCTATTCTGCCGACTCCTATGGATTGTTCGGCGAGTTATACCATTATCCCGCAGGCATGCACAAAAAGGGTACATGGATTGATGTGCACGAGTGGGACACCGGCAAGTACCTCGGCCGGATAGAACAGGCGCGCCAGACCTACAACGTCATCGGTAATATGAATGAATTCCAGCTTACTATCGGCGAGACAACCTTCGGCGGCCGTCCCGAACTGGTGGATACTACCGGCATCATTGATTACGGAAGTCTGATTTATCTCGGTCTGCAACGTTCCCGTACCGCCCGAGAAGCCATCAAGGTAATGACGGAACTCGTACAGGAATACGGTTATTACAGCAGCGGCGAGTCTTTCACGATTGCCGACCCCAACGAAATCTGGATTATGGAGATGATAGGCAAGGGTCCCGGTGTGCGTGGCGCTGTGTGGGTGGCTGTCCGCGTGCCCGATGATTGCATCTCCGCACATGCCAACCAAAGCCGTATCCACCAGTTCGATATGAGCGACAAGGACAATTGCATGTACTCTCCCGATGTCATTTCCTTTGCCCGCGAGAAAGGTTATTTCGATGGAGTAAACAAGGACTTCAGCTTCGCTAAGGCCTATGCGCCGCTCGATTTTGGCGCTCGCCGTTATTGTGAAGCCCGCGTATGGAGCTATTTCAATATGTTTACCGCCCGAGGCAACGAGTTCTTACCTTATATATTAGGCGATACCGATACACCGATGCCGCTTTTCGTGAAGCCCGACCGTAAAATCTCCGTACAGGACGTAAAGAATGCCATGCGCGACCATTACGAAGGTACTCCTCTCGACATCAGCAAAGATTTCGGTGCCGGACCGTATCACACCCCTTACCGCCTTTCGCCCCTTTCTTTCAAGGTAGGCGACAAGGAATATTTCAACGAACGTCCCATTTCCACCCAGCAGAGCGGTTTCGTGTTCGTGGCGCAGATGCGCTCCACCTTGCCCGATGCCATAGGCGGCGTACTGTGGTTCGGTACGGACGATGCCAACATGACCGTGTTCACTCCCGTATACTGCTGTACGGATAAGGTTCCCGTATGCTATTCGCGTGCAGACGGTGCGGACTACATCACATTCTCCTGGAACTCTTCTTTCTGGATTTTCAATTGGGTTGCCAACATGGTATATCCCCGTTACGACCTTATGATCGGCGATGTGCGTGCCACGCAGGCCGAACTCGAAAACACTTTCAACGATGCGCAGGAAGGTATCGAGTCTGCCGCCGCCAAACTTTTGGAGAAAGACCCTGCCAAAGCGAAAGCATTCCTGACAAACTATACCAATATGACGGCGCAGAGTACTTTCGACACCTGGAAACGTTTGGGCGAATTTATCATCGTGAAATACAACGACGGAGTTGTCCGCAAGATGAAAGACGGAAAATTTGAGCGCAATGCCATAGGCCAGCCTGCCGGCGTGGAACGTCCGGGTTATCCGAAGGAATTTCTGGAAGAATATGTAAAACAAACGGGCGACCGCTATAAAATGCCCGATTGATTAGGATATTCAAACTTATTCTTTTACATTTGTGACAGAACAGAAAATGAAGTATTAACCTTTAATATATAAAAAAAGTCTTATGGAAAATCAAGAGCTGATTAAACAGGTGACTGAGAAAGCCGAAAAATGGCTTACCCCGGCATACGATGCCGAAACTCAGGCTGAAGTGAAACGAATGTTGGAAAATCCAGATAAAACCGAACTGATAGAGTGCTTTTATAAAGACCTGGAATTCGGAACGGGCGGTTTGCGCGGTATCATGGGTGCAGGCAGCAACCGCATGAATATCTATACGGTAGGTGCGGCTACCCAGGGATTGGCAAACTATCTGAACAAATGCTTCAAGGACAAAGGACAAATCTCCGTTGTGGTGGGTCACGACTGCCGTAACAACAGCCGCAAGTTCGCCGAAATCTCTGCCGATATTTTCTCGGCAAACGGTATCAAGGTTTATCTCTTCGAGGATTTGCGTCCTACTCCGGAAGTTTCCTTCGCTATCCGCCACCTCGGTTGCCAAAGTGGTATCAACCTGACTGCAAGCCACAACCCGAAAGAATACAACGGCTACAAGGCTTATTGGGATGACGGTGCACAGGTACTTGCTCCGCACGACACAGCCATTATCGATGAAGTAAACAAGGTTACCGTTGAGGACATCAAGTTCAAGGGCAACAAAGATTTGATTCAGATTATCGGTGAAGATGTAGACAAGGTATATCTGGATAAGGTTCATACCCTTTCTATCGACCCGGAAGTAATCAAGCGTCAGAAAGACCTCAGCATCGTTTACACTCCGCTTCACGGCGCGGGCAGAACGCTCATTCCCGCTTCTCTGAAAGAATGGGGCTTTGAGAATGTACACTGCGTGCCCGAACAGATGGTGAAGAGCGGTGACTTCCCGACAGTGGTTTCTCCGAATCCCGAAAACGCGGAAGCGCTTTCCATGGCAATCGAACTTGCCAAGAAGATAGACGCCGACATCGTGATGGCAAGCGACCCGGATGCCGACCGCGTAGGTATGGCTTGCAAGGACGACAAGGGCGAATGGGTGCTGATTAACGGTAACCAGACCTGCCTGCTCTTCCTGTACTATATCATCAAGAACCGTATCGCAACCGGCAAGATGCAGCCTATGGACTTTATCGTAAAGACCATTGTGACTACCGAACTTATCAAGGCCGTTGCCGATAAGAATAAGATTGAGATGCTCGACTGTTATACCGGTTTCAAGTGGATTGCACGTGAAATCCGTCTGCGCGAAGGCAAGCAACAATACATCGGCGGCGGTGAAGAAAGCTACGGCTTCCTTGCCGAAGACTTCGTTCGCGATAAAGATGCCGTTTCCGCTTGTTCATTGTTGGCGGAAATCTGTGCATGGGCCAAAGACCAGGACAAGACGCTGTATGACATCCTGATGGACATCTACGTAGAGTACGGTTTCTCCAAAGAAACTACCGTCAACGTAGTGAAGCCGGGTAAGAGCGGCGCCGATGAAATCAAGGCTATGATGGATAACTTCCGCGCCAACCCGCCGAAAGAAATCGGTGGCTCTGCCGTTTCTTTGACTAAGGACTACAAAACGCTGAAGGCTACCGATGCCAAAGGCAATGTAACCGCTTTGGATATGCCCGAAACATCCAACGTGCTTCAGTACTTTACGGAAGACGGTACGAAGATTTCCGTTCGTCCCTCGGGTACGGAACCTAAGATTAAGTTCTATATCGAGGTGAAAGGCGAAATGGGATGTCCTAAGTGCTATGCCAGCGCAAATGCCGAGGCTGAAAAGAAAGTGGAGGCAGTGCGCAAATCACTCGGTATCTAAGACTGTTTGATTTTCATATATGGAAAGGTGCAAGTGGCAGGAAGCTGCTTGCACCTTTTGTTTTTGCAGTGCGGGCAGGTGATAAGCCGGAATGTATTAAGTTTCTTTTATATTCTTTATACCGGTTGGCAAATCAATTCCCGTTAAATGCTGTTCTTATATGCAACAGTAGCCTACAGTTAACAAATAGTACTACAGATTGCGGTTGCACGCCGATTGGTTGATGTGAATGAGAGTCGTTTCATTCGTAGTTGTTCGTTTGCGAGTGCGTGTTTTCCGCAATCTGTTTTTTGTCTTTTCCTTTAATTATTAATCCGTCCTTTCAATTATTCTCCAGCCACCAGTCAATCAGTTTTCTTGCAATGCTTAGTTTCCGGGGTATTTCCGGCAGGTTGTCTTTGGAATAGAATGCGCCGGAACTGAGTTCATCGGCTTGCAGTTTGATTTCCCCGCTTTCATAGTCGGCTATGAACCCTACCATTAATCCGCTGGGATAAGGCCAGGGCTGGCTGCCGAAATAAGTGATGTTTTTCACCCTTAGCCCCGTTTCTTCCATAACTTCCCGCTCTACGCATTGTTCCAACGTTTCGCCCGTTTCGAGGAAGCCGGCTACCAGCCCGTGGAACGTGCCGCGGAAGTTGCGTGCATGTACCAGCAATATTTCTTTGCCTTTCCGTATCAGCACGATGATAGCCGTAGAAACGGGAGGATACATCTCATTGCCGCACTCCGGGCATTTCTTCATGATAGGAGTCTGCTGTTCCATAGGAGTGCCGCATACGGGACAGAAACGGCTGTGGCTGTCCCAATAGAGTATCTGGAATGCTTTTCCCGCTGCCTGGTAATCTGCCAATGGCAGGTAGTCGTAAGAAGCGCGCAAGCCTGTCATTACCCATTCTTCGGTTTCGGGTACGGGCTGTCCGAGTGCGCAAGCCTTTACTTTCTTTCCGCCGGTCAGAGTTACCTCGTGTATTTTGCATCCCGCTGCGGGTGTTACAGGAGGGGTTACTCCATAAGGTATACCGTATTTGTTCTCTCCGTTTGTTGTGTACTCTTTCTTCAGCAGCAGTTGGTCTTTGAAAAAGACGAACCACTGCATGGATTGTTCCATTTCCGTAGTTTCCATTCTTCTGTTAATGCTGAATATTATTTATATAAACTGTGGAGCGGCTTATGCCTCGGCGCCGCAGGATACCTTGCCGGATGAATTTGTTCAGTTCATCGATGGCTGCATGCCTTGTCAGCCCGGTCAGGTGAATATATTCGTTTTTGGTGATACAAACATTTTCCTGCAGGAACAGCATCAGCCTTTCTTTCCTTGTTTCTTCTGTCGTTTCCGTTTTCTTCGATTTCTTAGTCGGAGAATGTGTCCTTTCCAGTTTCATTTTCTGTCTGATTTTCTTGCGGAATGTGTTGCTGATACGCAAATGCACGTTTTGAAAACGGACAGATTCGGACCTGATTTTCTTTTTCTCATCATCGGTATCCTGAGTGCATTTCAATGAAGTGCTGAAAAATCCCAACTCTCCGAGTTCTACAATGTTGCCGTTGGCAAGCAGGTCGCACAGTTCGTCGATGCAAGCGTCCAGTGCCGCCCCTATAATGTTTTTGGGCAGATGCTGAAACATAGCAACGTGTTCTACAAACTCCTTTTGGGTATAAGTTTCTTTAGGACATATACGGGCATGGAGAGATTTTTTTTCCTCGCTTCCGTTAGGAGAGGGAGTTTCGTAAAGGTCATAGTATGCACTCATGAATAAATTGTTTTGCCACTGCAATGAATAATTTCCATCCCTGCAATGAGTTGTTTTTTTCTTACTAAGAAGTAATCGTCCGATAGCAGTTTCTCTTTCGTCCGACAGGTGTGTAATTTTCGTCCGACATCTGTCGGACGAAAGAAAGACAGATGTCGGACGGAAAGTCCTTACTATGCAAAGATATAGTTTTTAATGATAGGATAACAGTTATTGGGAGAGTATTATTTTATTCTTAACACTCTGATTCCTGTAAACTTCTTATTCCTTTTCAGCATCTGTGCCAATGGCTCTTGGGAGACGACTACCATTTTCTGCGTAGAGGAGGCATGGAGCAGTTTCAATACTCCCTTTTCATAGCAGGCAAGTCCCAGGTGGACAACATCCAGCCCGGGAATGTTGGTGGTAATGGCTATGATATCGCCATCCTTTATCCATCCGAATCCTTCATCGGGCAGTTTGTTCTTGGGGATATAATGGAACAGTTGTCCGGAGAGTGACTTTTCTATTTCTTCAATCTTGCTGATGTTTTCGGGAGAAGACTCCAGGTGTTTGTATGCTTTGGAATGCGCAGACATGAAGTTGAGGGACAGCCTTACCGTATCGGGGCTGTTGGCAGCGGTTACGTCTTCCATGAAACCATGTCTGACGCCGTTGTTCACCCAATCGGCAATGTAGTGCAGGCGGGAAGTGTAACCGTTGATTTTGCCGTCGCGATAGCGGATGCTTTGCAGGGTGCGTGCGTAGTCGGCATTGTCTATCGTGCCATTCTTGACGGGAGAAAGTGCCAGGGCAAGCACATACTCCACAAAAGTGGTGCAATCCACTTCGTCGAAGTTGACTACGAGTTTCTCTTCTTCATTTACTTCCAGCGTATGTGCCACGTAGGGAGTCTTGAGGAAATTCAAACCGTATTTCAGCATGGCATTGTCCGTTTCCTGTGCGGAAACGGACGATGCTATTGCCAAAGTACAGAAAACGCAAGGCAAGGTACGGAATATACAGTAGAACCTGTTAAATAAAATCTGGGATATGCCGGATAACGTTTTCATAGCTGGACAGCTTTAATATCTATATATCAAACTCTTGAAATCCGTTCCCTTGTCGAACGGTACAATCGCGAAACCGTAGCTGACGGCATTCTGCCTGCCGGGGCGTATCAGATAAGGTTCGTGAGCCAAAGCTCCCCAACTGTCGTCACCGCCTACACCCATCATGCGGTAGTCTATGAAGAGGTCTACGGAGGGTTCCGGTTGCGGGTCAGTGAGATGGCGGTGATTGGTCTTTTCGGTACGGGGAGAGCCGTTCTCGATAGAGTCACCGCTATCCAGGCTTTCCAGCGGATAGTTGGATACGTTCATTTCGAAAGTGCGGTCGGCAACAAACAGCAGACCTTCTTTTGCTTTGCTGGTGAGGGTGCACCAATAGATGTCCGTGCGGTGGTTGTTTTCTTGCGGACGGACATAAGGCTCGTACATATCTTGGATACCCGATGTGTATTCGCCGATGAACTGTGAGGTGCGGCGGTCGCGGTAATTCTCTTCCGGACCCCGGCCGTAGTAGGTCAGCGAGGTGATGCGGGCAGGTAGCTGCATACGCAGTCCCACACGCGGTATCATCGGTGTTTGGGCGTTCTCTGCAACGAAATGGTTGTCTACCTTGATAACGCCGTTGCTGTATACCTTATACGTTATATCCCAGCGGGCATCGGTCTGTGGGAAGCGGTAGGTCACTTTTACCGCCGTAGTATCTTTGTCGCGCACTACGTTGAAGCTTTCGGCTTTCGGCTCCTGATAGCTGGCCTCTTTCCACGCTTTCAAACGTACGGGAAGTTTGGCTCCGTAATCATTGTCGGTGGGGGCGCGCCAGAAGAAGGGGCGGGGACCTTGTCCGTTGTGAATGAATTCCTGCTTCTTGTATCGGTAAGATACCAGCAGGCCGCTTTGCTTGTCGAAAGTTGCCTTGAAGTGCGGACCGGAGAAAACAACTTGCCGGTCGTCTTCTTCCGAACCGGCGAATGCCTGCTTCGGGGCATCTTCCTTATGGAAAGTATGCACATAGGTCTGCTCACGGGCAATGACCGTACCCGCCGGAAGGAACGGTTCGGGAGTACGGATAGCGGCATAGAACTCTATGCGTACGTCTCCGGTCGAGCTGTTGGTGGCGGGAATGCCGTTGAGGAACGGACTGGTGACGGTCTGTCCCGGTTCGGCCTTGATGTCTTTGATTCGGCCTTTGTAAACCTCTTTGCCGTGATGGCGGATGATGTAATGGAAGTCGTATTTGTCGAGATTGGTGAAGGAGAAATCATTGCGTATCTTTACGACAGAGGCTGCCGGGTCGAAGTCGAAGAACTTGATGTTCTGATACACCTTTCCCATTTCCTCGGTCTGCGGCTTGACGCTGCGGTCGGGATATACTATGCCGTTGATACAGAAGTCACCGTCGGACGGGGTGCCGTACTCGCCGTAGTCGCCGCCGTATGCCCAGTATTTACGGCCGTCAGCGGTCTTGGCGGCAAGTCCCTGGTCTACCCAGTCCCAAATACAACCGCCTTGCAGGATGGGGTATTTCTCAATGATGTTCCAGTAATCCTGGAAATTGCCGAGGCTGTTGCCCATGGCATGGGCATATTCGCAGAGGATAAGCGGGCGGGTCATTTCGGGGTTCTGTGCGTATTTCTCGATACGGGCGGGACTGTGGTACATGGGGCAGAAGATGTCCGTGTTCCATTCCAGCAGGGCGCGTTCGTATTGTACGGGACGGCTGTCCAATGCTTTCAGCGTATTGTAGGTGACGTAGAAGTTCAGACCGTTTCCCGCTTCGTTGCCAAGCGACCAGGTGATGATGCAGGGATGGTTCTTGTCGCGCTCGTACATGTTCATGGTACGGTCTATATGCGCTTTTGTAAACAGCGGGTTATTACCCAGCGTGCCGCCTACGTTCAGATTGTAGCCCATTCCGTGACTCTCGATATTGGCTTCGTCTATGACGTAGAAGCCATATTGGTCGCACAGCTCATAGAAACGTTCCTGCTGCGGGTAGTGGCAGGTACGGATCGTGTTTATGTTGTACCGCTTCCAAAGTTCGAAATCTTTCAGCATAAGCTCTTCGGGAACGTAATGGCCGGTGTGTTCATTATGCTCGTGATAGTTGACGCCTTTTACGAGGATAGGCCTGCCGTTTACCATCAGTTGCTTGTCTTTTATCTCTACGGTGCGGAACCCTACTTTGCAACCGGTGGCCTCGATAACGTCACCGTTGGTATGTTTCAGACTGATGACGAGCGTGTAGAGATTAGGCGTTTCGGCTGTCCACTGCAACGGTTCTTTGATTGTCTTTGGGGTAAACTCCACTTCCGTCTGACCGTAGCTTACACGGGTCGAGGATTGGGCAATCAGCTTGTCTTTGCTGTCCAGCAAACGATAGCTTACGAGGAACGGAGTCTCTTTGCCGGTTTCGTTGGCAAACTTCACTTTCAGCTTCAGGATTCCGTTACGGTAATCTCCGTCCAGGGGAGTCTCCGCCTTGAAGTCCGTCAGGTGTATTTGCGGCTGGGCATACATGTAGATGTCCCGTTCGATGCCGCTGATGCGCCAGAAGTCCTGGCACTCCAGATAATTGCCGTCGGAGAAGCGGTGCACCTGTATGGCAATCACGTTCTCGCCTCTGCGGGCAAGGGAAGTGACGTTGAAGCGTGCGGGAGTCTTGGAATCTTTGCTCATGCCTGCAAACTTGCCGTTGAGGTAGTAGAATGCCGCTCCGCGCACTCCGTCGGCGCTCAGGAAGATTTCTTTGTTGTCCCAGTCGGCAGGCAGGGTGAAGGTACGGCGGTAGGTTCCCGTAGGATTCCACTCTTTGGGAACGTAGGGCGGGTTGGGTTTGTCCCAATAGGGGGCATAGCCGGGAGAGCAGAACTCGTAAGGCTGGTTGACGTAGATAGGCGTGCCGAAACCTTGCAGCTCCCAATTGCCGGGAACGTTGATGTCCGGCCATTTGCTTACGTCCGTACGGGCATCCATAAAGTCGGTAGGACGGTCGGCGAAGTTCTCCACATAGTTGAATTTCCACTTGCCGTTGAGGGAGATGCGGAATGTTCCGTTCTTACGGTCGTTGATAACGGCATCCGCCTCGTTTGTGTAAGAAGTGAAGGTGCTGCGGGGCGGCTCTTTGTTGATACTTGTGAGTTTGGGATTGGTAATTTGCGCATACCGGTCTTCCTGCGCCGCAAGGGCGACAGGAAGAAAGGCAGCGGCAAGCAATAGTCCGTGTATTTTCATGGTAAGTAAGTTTTAAGGTTTGAACGGGTTAATGATGATTGATGTAAATAGCTGCTACGGAAGCGTTACTTCTCCGGAAAGGTCAGCCCTTCTCTCAGCCATTTTTCCAGCTCGCCGGTCCATTGGCGCTTGTAGGTGAAGCTGTCGCGGAAGCCCCAGCCATGACCGCCGGTGGGATAGACGTGCAGTGTGGCAGGCACTTTCTGTTCGCGCAGGGCGAGGAAGTAACCGATACCGTTGATGGGCAGTACGGTTGCGTCATCTGCCGACAGCATGATGAAGGCCTGCGGCGTTTTGGGAGATACCTGCCTTTCGAGCGAGTATTTCTGTTCCAGTTCGGCAGTAGGAGTCTCTCCGATAAGGTTTTGGCGGGAACCGCTGTGGGTCACGCCTTTCAGCATGGAGATGACGGGATAGAACAGTATCTGGAAGTCGGGACGGGTAGCGTCGCTGCCGTATAACGTGGCTAGGGAAGCTGCCAGATGTCCGCCTGCGGATGCTCCCATGATACCGATACGGCCGGGGTTGACACCCCATTCTCCGGCATGTTTGCGTACCAGGCGGATGGCTTGCTCGGCATCCGACAGGGGAACCTCGTTGTGCCCGTTCGGCATGCGGTACTTCAGTACCGCATACGTGATGCCTTGCGTCGTGAACCAGGCCGCCATGTCGTGCCCTTCGTGGTTCATGGCAAGACGGGCGTATCCGCCGCCGGGGCACATAATGACAGCCATACCGTTGGGCTTTGCCGGACGGTAAACGGTTATGGAAGGATGGGTCACGTTGGCAACGCGGCCGCCTTTCAAATCTTCCTGTTCACCGGTCAGCCCGTTTGTATTGGGAGTTCCGTCAGGCCACAACGGCAGTTCGACGGGACTCTGTGCGGACAACATCGTTGCGGCAAACAGAAGGGATAGAAATAGAATCTTTCTCATGGTGAATATTGTTTTGTATTATCTGAATTTGTTTCAGTGTCCCCGCAGCTTATTTCGTTTTCATCGAAGCCTTGACGAGATAGAATATCAGGATGACATAAGCGCCCAGCGCCAGCACTTCAGACCATGTATTGCTGAGCCATGCGTCGTTCACCATATTGACACCGCCGAAGCGCATTGCCGCGCTTACCACACCCATCAGCGCACCGCCGGCAATGAAACCGGACGCCAGCAGCGTACCTTTCTCGCCACGTTCGGCATTGAGGGCTGCATCCTTGCTGCGGCTGGTTACGTACCAGTTTACGGCACCGCCCACTACCAGCGGAACGTTCAGCTCCAACGGGATGAACATGCCCAGTGCAAAAGCCAGTGCAGGAATCTTGCAGGCATTCAGCACGATGGCCAGCACCGCACCGATGCCGTAAAGCAGCCACGGTGCACCTACACCGTTCATCAACGGTTCGATAACCGCCGCCATTGCGTTGGCCTGCGGAGCAGCCAGTTGTCCGCTGGTAAATCCGTATGTCTTGTTCAGGATAATCATCACACCGCCTACGGTAGCTGCCGAAACGATTGTTCCGAGGAACTTCCACGTCTCCTGTTTCACGGGAGTGCTTCCCAGCCAGTAGCCAATCTTAAGGTCGGTGATGAAACCGCCCGCCATGGAAAGTGCCGTACAAACCACACCGCCCATAACCAGCGCTGCCACCATTCCTCCGGGACCTTTCAGACCTACCGCCACCATTACTACCGATGCAAGGATAAGCGTCATCAGCGTCATGCCCGATACCGGGTTGGTTCCCACAATGGCAATGGCATTGGCCGCTACGGTGGTGAAGAGGAACGAGATGCCCGCAACGAGCAGGATAGCCACTACCGTGTGCATCAGGTTGCCCTGCATCACATCGAAGTAGAAGAACAGCGTAACCAGTATCAGCGTCACGATAGAACCGATAGCGATAATCTTCATGGAAAGGTCGCGTTGCGTACGCTTCACGTTGGTTTCCGCATCAGCCTTGCCGCCCATTTCCTTGGCAGCCAGCCCTACGGCATTCTTGATGATGCCCCATGACTTGATGATGCCGATGATACCCGCCATTGCAATACCACCGATACCGATGCTCTTGGCATAGTACTTGAAGATTTCTTCGGGAGACATGGCACCTACGGTGGCGGTAATCTCCGGATTCCATTGGTTCAGCACGCTGTCGCCCCAGATAAGGGACATGCCGGGGATGATAATCCACCATACGGCAAGCGAACCGGCGCAGATGATAGAGGCGTATTTCAGCCCGACGATATAGCCCAGACCCAGTAGGGCAGCTCCGGTGTTTACCTTGAACACCAGCTTGGCTTTCTCTGCCAGCATTTCGCCGAAGCCGCATACACGGGTGGTGAAGTTCTCGTTCCACCAACCGAAAGTGGCAACGATGAAGTCGTACAGACCGCCGATAATACCCGCCGTCAGCAACGGTTTTGCCTGACTGCCGCCTTTTTCTCCCGATACAAGCACCTGCGTCGTTGCGGTGGCCTCGGGGAAAGGATATTTGCCGTGCATGTCGCTTACGAAATATTTACGGAACGGGATAAGGAAAAGGATACCCAATACGCCGCCCAGCAGCGAACTGATGAATACTTGTGCAAACGTTACGGTGATTTCCTGCGGATAGCTTTCCTGTAGGATATACAGTGCGGGCAGGGTAAAGATTGCACCTGCCACAATTACTCCGGAACTGGCTCCGATGGACTGGATGATGACGTTTTCGCCCAGTGCGTTCTTACGCTTGGCTGCGCCGGACACGCCGACGGCGATAATGGCGATGGGGATGGCGGCTTCGAATACCTGTCCCACTTTCAGCCCCAGATAGGCTGCCGCTGCCGAAAACAGTACCGCCATGGCGATGCCCCACAGTACCGACCACAGGTTTACTTCGGGATATTTCTTGTCGGGACTCATCAGGGGATTGTAGACTTCTCCCGGCTTCAGCTCGCGGAACGCGTTTTCCGGTACGCCGATTGCTTTCTCTTCTTCTTGTTTCATAATAGCTGTTTTATTTTTATTGTTATGATTGCGATATGTATTCCATTATAGACTTCAAAGAAAGCAAAAAAAAAGGAGAATTGAAAAATTCTCCTTTTTTCTGTATCATAAAAACGTTTATTTGGCGTCTTTGGCAGTCATGTCGCCTTCAACGAACAGGCGCATCATTTCGGTCTTGGCGTTGGTGCGCAGCGTAATGGACTTCTTGAAATGTCCGGGGTATTTGCCTGTACCGTTGTAAGTAATCTTGATGGTTCCGGTCTTTCCGGGCATCACCGGCTCTTGCGTGTATTCGGGCACTGTGCATCCGCAAGACGCCACTGCCTGATGGATTACCAGCGGAGCATCTCCCACGTTGGTGAATGTAAACGTGCAGCTTACCACCGGATTGTTTTCGGAGAATGTTCCGAAGTTATGGGTGGTCTTGTCGAATTTAATGTCTGCCCCGCCTTGTGCATAGGCATAACCGATGCTCATAACCAGCATCAACATATAAAAAGCAAGTTTCTTCATGTCTTTATCTTTTTTAATTACACAAGGTGCAAAGGTAAGCCATTTCTGCAAAAATCACTCGTACTCTGTGCGAAATTGTATTAAATCGGCGTCAGAAGCCATTGTGACGGATGATAAGCAGGGAGAAATAAGGGAAACGGAGTGTTTCAAGCTGCTGCCCGTCACTGATGTATTTCTCCTGCGGAGTGCCTACGTTCTCGAAATAGCGGTAATCGTATTCGGGATGAAGGCGGATGCAACGGTGCACTTCATCGGTGCACTGCGACAGTTTCATGATGACTACCGTGTTCTGAGATTGTATCAGCCGCTCTATCTCTTCGGCGGTGGTGATGCCGGGAATTACGGTCAGCCTCTCTTCCCGGCTGGCGATGTGCAATCCGCCTCGTGCTCCGGCAGCGATGAAAGCGGGGATGCCGGCAATCTGTTCTACGGGGATGCCGGCGGCTTGCAGTTTCTCATATATATAATGTACAGAGGAGTAGAAGCCTGCATCGCCCTCTGCCACGATAGCCACTTTCTTGCCGGCGTGATGCAGGGAAAGGGCGGCGGCATACACTTGGTCGTAGACGTTGAGGGCATCGGTCCGCTGCTTGCTCATGGGCAGGGAGAAGCGGCGGATACGGTTGGCGGGTATGTCGAGCCGGAACATGATGTCGGCGGCGCGTGACAGGGAATGACCGTCGCGGACGGGCGTTTCGGGACAGAAGATACAGTCGGCATTTTGCAGGGCTTTCAGTCCTTTCAGGGTGATGAGTTCGGCTTCACCGGGGCCAAGGGATACGAATTGAATAGGGGACATTCTGTTTTTTTTATGTGCAAAAATCGGGAAATAATCAATAGTAAGCAAGATATTCGCTATCTTTGTTACCTTTACAAATAACGGAAGCCTATGGACTACCAACTGAATACGCGTTTGAACGGCAATATCGCAATGACATCCCGCTTTCACGAAAACAAGCCGCTGCAACGCGACAAGACTCTGTATAAGTTTCTCTGGGTACAGAGCGGCACGCTCGTCATCGAGGTAGACCATATACCCATGAAGCTGGCGAAGGACGAGATTGTCACGCTTACCCCACTGCATCACCTGACCATCAAAGAGGTGGCTGGTGAGTTCCTGACCTTTGTTTTCAACAGTAATTTCTACTGCATCTACGGACATGACAATGAGGTGTCCTGCAACGGCTTTCTGTTCTACGGTTCGTCCCGGGTGATGCGGCTGAAGCTGTCCGAGGAGCAATCGTCCAACCTGCATGATATAGTCCGCATCTTCCGTCAGGAGTCTGCTATTAATGACAATCTTCAGGAAGAGATGTTGCGGATTATACTGAAACGTTTCATCATCACCTGTACGCGCATAGCACGTGCAAGGTTTGGTGTGGGGCAGGAGTATGAAAGGACTTTCGATGTTGCCCGTCGGTTCTATGTGCTGGTAGACCAGTATTTCCGTGAAAAGAAACAGGTGCAGGACTATGCCGATATGCTTTGCCGTTCGCCTAAGACGCTCTCCAACTTGTTTTCTGCCTGCGGACTGCCTTCTCCGCTTCGCATCATTCACGAACGGATAGATGCGGAAGCCAGACGCTTGCTGCTGTACACACGGAAGAGCGCTAAGGAAATCAGCGCCATCCTGGGCTTTGAGGACTTGGCTGCATTCAGCCGCTTCTTCAAGAAAATGACGGGAGAGAGTGTGTCGGAGTATCGGAAACAAGCACATCGGGAAGAATTGCCAACTGTTACGGAATAATTGCCATTCCACAACCGGCAGGAAACAGGGATCTTTGCAAAAACATTTCACCCGAGTGTCTCTGCGGTGAACCTAAAACAACAAAAATATGAAAACGAAATTGCAAAAACTGTTCCTTGCGGCACTGACGCTGGCCGCTTCTTCCCAAAAGTTGGGTATCAACCTCATCCGCGTGGCCATTCTTGTGATATTTGTATGGATAGGCGGCTTGAAATTCTGGAACTACGAAGCCGAAGGAATCGTTCCGTTCGTGGCAAACAGTCCTTTTATGAGTTTCTTCTACGATAAGCCTGCACCGGAATACAAGGAATACAAGCTGAAAGAGGGAGAGTTTGACGAAGCCAAGCACCGGTGGCATGTAGAGAACAATACCTACGGCTTCTCCCGCGGTCTTGGCATACTGATTATGGCAATCGGCATCCTTACTTTTCTGGGGATATTCTTTCCGAAAATCGGATTGGCAGGGGCTGCGCTGGCCGTCATAATGACTGTCGGCACGCTTTCATTCCTTGTCACTACTCCTGAAGTGTGGGTTCCCGATTGGGGAAGCGGAGAGCATGGCTTCCCTTTGCTGACCGGGGCCGGACGACTGGTGATAAAGGATACCGCCATCCTTGCCGGAGCTATCGTGGTGCTGGCAGACAGTGCAAAAAGGGTATTGAACCAATTGGAAAAATAAGACTATGAAAAAGTATGATGCTATTATTATCGGCTTTGGAAAAGGAGGCAAGACACTCGCTGCCGGGCTGGCCGAACGGAACTTTACTGTTGCTATGATAGAACGTTCGGATAAGATGTACGGCGGTACGTGTATCAATATCGGATGTATTCCGACCAAGACACTGATACATTCGGCAAAGTTGGCAGATACGAGTGCGTCCTGGGAACAGAAACAGGCATACTACCGCCAGTCTGTTGCACGGAAAGAGGAAGTTACTTCTTTCCTGCGTCAGAAGAATTACCGCAATCTGTCAGACAATCCTAATATAACGGTATATACGGGTACAGGTTCTTTTGTCGGTCCTGATGTGGTGGAAGTACGTATGGCGGAAGAAACGATTCAGCTTCAAGCCCAGCAGATATTTGTCAATACGGGAGCTGAAACTATCATTCCGCCTATCGGGGGAGTAAAGGACAATCCGAAAGTATACACTAGCACTTCCATTATGGAACTGGCGGAGCTTCCTAAGCATCTTGTTATCGTAGGCGGCGGGTATATCGGCTTGGAGTTCGCTTCGATGTACGCTTCTTTCGGATCGCAGGTGACAGTGTTGGAAAGCTATTCCGAACTGATAGCCCGTGAAGACCGTGACATTGCTGCCAGCGTGCAGGAAGTGTTGGAAAAGAAAGGCATCACTTTCTGCCTGAATGCCCGTGTGCAGTCCGTGGAAGGTACGGTGGTTGTCTATCAGGATGCCGTGACAGGCAAGATTCTGCAATTGGACGCGGATGCTATTCTTTTGGCTACCGGACGTCGTCCCAATACTGCGGGATTGAATCTGCCTGAGGCAGGAGTAGAGGTGAACGAACGTGGTGCTATTATCGTGAACGAGCATTTGCAGACTACCAATCCCAATATCCGTGCTATCGGCGATGTGAAAGGCGGACTGCAATTTACTTATATTTCGTTGGACGATTACCGTATTCTCCGCGAAGACCTGTTTGGAGCGGGAGAGCGTAAGGTGTCCGACCGTGAGCCAGTGAGCTATTCGGTGTTTATAGATCCGCCGCTTTCACGTATCGGTATGAGTGAGACCGAAGCACGTGAGAAAGGTTTGAACATTAAGGTAAACAAACTCCCCGTCTCCGCCATTCCCCGTGCCCGTACATTGGGCAATACGGACGGATTGTTCAAGGTGATAGTGGATGCCGATACCGATAAAATAGTGGGTTGCACTCTGTTTGGCCCGGAGTCGAGTGAAGTAATCAATCTGGTGGCGATGGCTATGAAGATGAGGCAGGAGTATACTTTCCTGCGTGATTTCATCTTCACGCATCCTAGCATGAGCGAGGCATTGAACGATTTGATGAACTTGTAGTTTCTTTTATAACGATTTGTTCGGGAAGTGTTTGCGTATCTCCCCAAAATTGCCGAATATTGTGCCCTGAAATATAAAACCGAACAATCATGATCAGATTACCTCTCATGGGTCTTGTATTTGCGTGTGCAGTGTCTATGACTTCGTGCGGTACAAAGTCCCGGCAAGCATCCGGCAATTCCGATACTGCGGCTGTTGCGGTTTCCGTTGCGGATACCGCAACAGCCGTTGTTCCCGTCTACGCCAAAGGCTATGCGGTGAAACATCTGCCGGGGAATGTGCGCCTGGTGGACATACACGACCCTCAAAAAGAAGAGGGGAATACCTTTCGGTATGCTTTGGTTCCGAGGGGTACGAAGCCTGCCGGTATTCCTGCCGATTATACCGTGATAGAAACTCCGGTGAAGCATGTTATCTGCATGACTTCCCTGCAACTGTCCAACTTCATCCGGTTGGATGCCTGCGATTATGTGGTGGGCATTACCAGTACCCGCCATCTTTTCAATAAGGAGATGAACGGGCGTCTGAAGGCGGGCAAGACATCCAAAATCGGGATTGAGGGGAACTTCGATAACGAGGTGATTATGAGCATTAATCCCGATGTTATCTTTATCTCTCCTTTCAAACGGGGCGGATATGACGCCATGCGCGAAACAGGCATTCCGCTGGTGCCGCACTTGGGATATAAGGAAATGACTCCGTTGGGGCAGGCTGAATGGATAAAGTTCATCGGTATGTTCATTGGTCGGGAAGCAGAGGCGAATGCCCGTTTTGCCGGGATAGAGAAGCGGTATAACGAGCTGAAAGAACTGGCTGCCGGTGTAAAAAAGCGTCCTGTGGTGTTCAGCGGTGAAATGCGTGGCGGCAACTGGTATGCGGTAGGCGGAAAGAGTTTCCTTGCCGAACTGTTCCGGGATGCCGGTGCAGACTATTTCCTGAAAGACGATCCGCGTTCGGGCGGTGTGACACTGGATTTCGAGACGGTGTACAGTAGGGCGGAGAGTGCCGACTATTGGCGCATCGTCAACAGTTACGACGGAATATTCTCTTACGATGCCTTGAAGTCTTTGGACCCTCGTTATGCCGACTTTCGCGCTTTTCGCGAGAAAGGAGTAATCTATTGCAATATGCGTGAGAAATCCTTCTATGAGAGTATGCCCATGCAGCCTGAGGTTGTATTGGAAGATTTGATTCATGCTTTTCATCCCGACCTGCTGCCCGATTATAAACCCACTTATTACGAGCGACTGAACTAATGAAAAGACCTGCATTGCCGTTGATGCTCCTTATACTGGCATCCATCTTCCTGCTCTTTTTGCTGAACCTGCTGTTGGGTTCCGTCCATATCCCGTTTGGCAAGATATGGGAATTGCTGTGGGGGACAGGAGCGGCTTCCAATCCCGATACGATGAGCAACCAGGAAGTTATCTGGAGCAATATTCTTTGGAAAAGCCGTGTGCCGCAGGCCTTGACGGCATTGGTGGCGGGAGCGGGGCTTTCGGTCAGCGGTTTGCAGATGCAGACGGTGTTCCGTAATCCGCTGGCAGGACCTTCGGTGCTGGGCATCAGTTCGGGAGCGAGCCTGGGAGTGGCTTGTGTGGTACTGCTGTCCGGTGCTATGGGCGGTGTGGCACTGAGCCGTTTGGGGTATATGGGAGAGGTGGCGTTGTCCGTGGCTGCCATTATCGGGGCATTGTCGGTCATGGCGCTGATTGTCTACGTCTCCCAAAAAGTAAAGGGGAATGTAACGCTGCTCATTATCGGTGTGATGATAGGTTATGTGGCAAGTGCCGTTATCGGTGTATTGAAATATTTCAGTGTGGAAGAGGATATACGGGCGTACGTTATCTGGGGGCTGGGCAGTTTTGCACGTGTCTCCGGTGACCAGATGCTGCTGTTTGTCTGTATCATGGCGGTGTTGCTGCCCTTGTCGTTCCTGCTGATAAAGACCATGAACCTGTTGTTGTTGGGCGACGGTTATGCACGTAACTTAGGATTGAATATCAAACGGGCGCGCCTGCTCGTCATATCCTGTTCCGGAGTGCTGGTGGCCATTGTCACCGCCTACTGCGGTCCTATTATGTTTATCGGGTTGGCAGTGCCTCATTTATGCCGCGCCATTTTTCACACGTCCGACCATCGCATATTGATGCCCGCTACCTTGCTGGTAGGCGCAGCCTTGGCGTTGGTGTGTAACCTGATAGCCCGCATGCCGGGATTCGAGGGAGCGTTGCCCGTCAATTCGGTAACTGCGCTGGTAGGTGCGCCGGTGGTTGCATCCGTGCTTTTCAGAAAGAGAAAAGGGGAGTTGAACGAATAAAATATCAAGTATATTGAACTCTAATATTACATATAACATTGAAGAACGAGACTATACATATCGAGAATCTTTCTATCGGCTATCCCGGTAAGAGTGATGTGAAGGTAGTGGCGGACGGCATCTGTGCAGGCATCAACAGTGGCGAGCTGACCTGCCTGCTGGGTGCTAACGGAGTGGGTAAGTCCACACTGCTCCGCACTCTGTCCGCTTTCCAGCCCAAACTGGGTGGAGAGATACGTATTCAAGGCAAGGAGATTGAGTCCTATACCGACAAGCAACTGTCGCGCGTTATCAGTGTAGTGCTGACAGAGAAATGCGACATCCGCAATATGTCCGTTACGGAATTGATAGGATTGGGACGCAGTCCCTATACGGGCTTTTGGGGTACGCTTACCAAAGAGGACAGGCAGGTGGTGGAGCGAGCCGTTGCTCTGGTAGGTATTCCTCACCTTGCGCATCGGATGGTACATACGTTAAGTGACGGTGAGCGCCAGAAAGTCATGATAGCTAAAGCGCTTGCCCAGGAAACTCCCGTGATTTATCTGGATGAACCTACGGCCTTTCTTGATTTTCCCAGCAAAGTGGAAATGATGCAACTGCTGCACCACCTCAGCCGCCAGACGGACAAGACCATTTTCCTCTCTACACACGACCTCGAACTGGCTTTGCAGATAGCCGACAAAATCTGGCTTATGGACAAGGCGAACGGCGTCACCATCGGTACTCCCGAGGACCTTGCTCTGAACGGCAGCCTTAGCAGCTTTTTCGCCCGTAAAGGTATCGTGTTTGATTTGGAAACCGGATTGTTCCGTGTAGATAATGAATATACCATGCAGATACGTTTGTCAGGGCATGGGCAGAGATACGCCATGGTGCGTAAGGCATTGCAGCGTAACGGCATCCTTGCCAACCGCAACGTGGAGTCGGAAACCTACATCGAAACGGGCGATTTGAAAGGCGGCGGCGCTTTTGTCCTGCATCGTCCCGGTGAAGAACCGATATGTCTCACCAGCATCGGGGATTTATTGGCGAAGCTCCACGCAATCTCATTTTGAGTAAGAAAGTGTCGGGCACGAACCCTACGGGCAGCATTCCTTTATCGGAACTTATATCCTACGGTGAAGAATGAAGCAAAATTTCGTGGCAGGTAATTATGGAATTCTTCCGTGTCTATTACCTGCCTTAGTTGCTGGTTGATCTTTACCAATCCCACTTGTGCCTCTGCACCGATAATGAGCCTGCGGTATTCAAATGTGATTCCCACGATGATACCGCCGTCCAGCCGCCTGTTTCCGGCATTATTCTCCAATATGTTGCCGAAAGTATCTATTTTGAAAAGCCGGTTCCCGTCGGAAGAACCGGTGTCGTGATAATACGGGATGCTGCCGGATGTCTTTCCGCCCACGCCGCAGGCAATGTACGGACCGGCATTCAGCGAGGTATGGTAATCTTTTCCCAACGGCAACCTTGCAGCTATTCTGACAGGTATCTGCAAGTATAGCTCGTTCATCTTGGCGTTCTTCACATAGTCCATATCATCCTTGCCGCCTATGGATACAAACTCTAAAGCAGATTGTAAGACCCAGGTCTTGTTCAGTGCGTATTTCGCGCCTATTCCCGCTTTGCAGGCTATTCGCGTATCACAGCAAGAGTGCTTTCCGTAGAGGCGGGAAGTTCCGATTCCCGCCTCTGCATAAAAGGAGAGAGGAGATTGTGCCTGTGCGGTCGATGCGGCAACCGCCATGTACATTATCATCAATGCCTTTTTCATACATATATTTTTCCGTCTTCGCTGATTAATAAAATCGTGAGTTCTCCATCGGGCAGCAGGGGAGCGCAGCATTGTTTGCAATGCTCTGTCAGCAGTTTGGAGAATGTCTCCAGTTTTTCCGCAGGGATAATATCCCATAGTTCCCGTGCCAGATTCATATTCCGGATAGCGGTCAATACATCTTCGTTGCATCCTGTCCGGTGCGCTATGTCCTGAATGAACTCCTTGTTCATCGTCACTTTCTTGCTATGGGTATCGAGGTGACCTTCCGCCAGTTTCACGGCTTTGCCTATCATTACTCCCAGCGTGACACGGGGTAGTTTCAGCTTATCGGCAATCTTCAGCGTCTCGCCGATGAAGTTGCCGTAATGGACAAAGGCCTGTGCCGGCAGTTCGGGATAATAAGCCTTGATGTACCGTTCGCTCTTTGCTCCGGAGCTGATAACTACACGCGGGCTGCCTGTGGCGCATGCCACTTCCATCGACTTTCGGATGGAACTTATAAAAGCTTCGCTGGAAAACGGCTTTACAATGCCTGATGTGCCGATGATGGATATTCCCCCTTCTATGCCCAGACGCGGATTGAAAGTACGCTTGGCTATTTCCTCTCCGCCGGGTACGGAGATGGTCACAACAATGGGATCGCTCATTTTAGGCATGCCGACGTAGTCGAGGTACATCCTTACATTGTCTTCTATCATCTTGCGTGGCGTGGGGTTAATGGCAGGCGCTCCCAATTCCAATCCTAATCCCGGCATGGTGACGATGCCTATTCCTTCTCCGCCGGCAATGATGATATTAAAATCTTTTTGCGATGTTTCATCGTTGTTTTCATCTATATCGATCGGAAGAATGATATCCGCCTTTATCCGCATTCCATTGGTAATGTCGGGGTCATCTCCGGCGTCTTTTATGACGCTGGCTTCCGACTCCACTATCCAATTGTTGTTTATGGAACTGGAACGGGGATATCTCTGCTGCGGCTCTACAGGAACATCTATCAATTCTCCGTTGGGTAGGATTACTGCAAACTCCGGGGGACGGGGAGTTCCCTGAATGTTGAATATATCCCATATCGCAGCCGCAGCTGCGGCTGCTGCGCATGTTCCCGTAGTGAGTCCGCTGCGCAGGGGGTAGAAGCCGGGATAGTATTGCTCTACCGTTCTACGCAGGCCGTATTTCCCGTTTACGGACAAGAAGTTGGGGTGAAGCGGCGGGCGCTTTATTACAAAGATGCGAATGCCCAGTTCCTGAGCTGCTTTTAGTTTTTCGGAAAATCCGCCGGAAGCACCGCTCTCTTTGAGGATGACAGCTTCGGGGCGTATTTGCTGCATCAATAGGCGTTCGTCTTCTCCGGTATGGTAGTAACGTAAATATTCTTCGGGGAATCCCTGGTTTCTCGCTGATTCGCGTGAACTTTCACGGTCGAGAATACGGAAATAGCAACGGCTGCTTTCCATCCATAGCGCTTTCAGTTTGCTTATGCTGTTTACTCCTGTCAGTGCCAGTATTATATAGACTTCTTCCTTTTTTATTTGGCGGACAGCGTCTTCATAATTGTCGCACCATACAATGCCTTCATTATTCTCTATACGGGGGTAAATGCGTTCATAACGGATGACCGGAATCTGAAGTATGTCAGCAGTTTCACTGACGTTCCTGTGCAGCTCTTCGGCAAAAGGGTGCGCTGCGTCTATCAGCAGCGAGATGTTCTCTTTACGGCAGAAAGACTCCAGACTATCTTTATCCATGCCACCTTGCAGGCGGATGCCGTTATGCAGAGGAACTTCTTGTTCATTGCCCTTGGTTGAATAATAGAAGGGCTTTCCAGCTTCCTCAAGTGTTTGGACGGCTATGCGTCCTTCGGTTGTACCGCCTAATACTAATATCATTTTTTATTTTCTGAATAAGTGTTTGAATTCGTGTGCATACAGTCGCGACAGTCCTTTGCGATTGCCGATAGCCTCGCCTACGACAATCATGGTTGTCAGGGTCAGGTTATTTTCTTTTACTATCCGTGCAAGGTCTTTCAGCTCTCCCCGGAAGATGCGTTCGTCCGGCCAGGTGAGGTGATAGCATACGGCTACGGGGGTTGTTTCGGGATACTCCTGTAGAAGTTCCGCCTGCACTTGTTCTGCAATGCTTGCGCTAAGGAAGATGCACATGGTGCTTTGCGAGCGTGCCATGAGATGTAATTTTTCCCGTTCGGGCATGGGTGTCCGTCCTTCACCGCGGGTCAGTATGATGCTCTGTACTTTCTCCGGGATGGTGAACTGCGACTTTAAAGCCGCCGCTGCTGCCTGGAAAGAAGATATGCCCGGAGTGATATGATAACTCATGCCGTATCGGTCGAAGTAGTTCATCTGTTCCTGTATCGCACCATAGATGCAGGGGTCACCCGTATGCAGGCGTACGATGAACTTTCCTTGGTCGTAGAACTCTTTCATCAGTGCAAACTGTTCTTCCAAATCCATGGAAGCGGAGCTGCGGACTGTTGCGCCCGGTTTGGCGCAAAGTGTCAGTTCACGAGGCACGAGGCTGCCTGCATAGAGGATGAGGTCTGCCTTTTCCAGCATCGCCCGTCCTCGCACGGAGATAAGGTCAGGGTCGCCGGGACCTGCACCTACAATCTCGATGTGCCCCCGGCGCTGGGCGCAGATGTCCAGGGTGGCGGCTACCGTATAGTTCTCGCCTTTGCATTTCGGCATTATCAGTTGGCTATTTCCGGAGGACAGCAATGCGGCTGCCTCGCTTACACTGGGCGTACCCATGTGCTTCATCACTGTTTTGCTGGGGTGGGGCACGTCCATTGTCGCCAGTTCCTCGGCCGTATAGAAGAAGACTTCGTATTCCTTTTGGAGCGATTTCACTACCGGTTCGTCACGCTTGACGTTAATCGTAGATATGGTTATGATGGATTGCGGGGAGATGTTGTACTCTTCCAGCTTTTCTATAATGCCTTTCACAACTTTTCTCGTGGGGCTTGCCTGCCGGGCAAGTCCGATGCCGACGTGCACCACGCGCGGCACATAGCAGATGGACGGTATGTCCTTTATATAATGTATTCGCGGAGAGACGATCAGTACCAGCTTGAAGCGGGATAATTTGATGTCTTTCATCTGATAGAACACCTCTACATGAGGGGGAAGGTTCGCTTCCATCCAGTCGGTTCCTTTGTCGCGGATTTCCAACAGCAATGCGGTAGGCTGTCCGGTTACAAAAAGGCTGATAGCCTCGTTCATGCACGCCTTCATCTGGTCGTCGGGAGTTTGGGTAAGCCCTGCCAGCAGGTGGGTGGAAGGGCTCACACAGATGGTCGGAGACCAGCCGAAGCGTTGGGGAAGTTTGTCCAATGCCCACAGTCCGGTAAGGTCGCTTTGAGTGGTTATCACGGGTTCGGCTCCCAATGCACCGGCCACTGTCTCGGTCAGTTCGTTGGCTCCGCCGATATGTCCGGAAAGGACGGAAATGGCATGTTTACCTATGCTGTCCACGCAAATTACGGCAGGGTCTGTGTACTTGTCCTTCACGCAAGGGGCGATGGAACGTACGCAGATGCCTAAGGCTCCGATAAAGATAAACGCGTCGTAACGATTGAAATTCTTGACAGTGAAACTGCCGGTCGATTCGATGTGCGTACATCCGCTTTCATAGCGGGGAGTGAAAATCTCCGCTTCGGGAAATTCTTTGAGCAACAGCCGGGCGGAAGCCATTCCGGTTTCCGAAACGAGCATGATGGCCGTCTTTATGTGGGATGTTTCTGTTTTCATACAGGTTATTTGTTTTTATAATGAATATAGCTTGTCTTGTTATTTTATGAAAGTGTTGCTTTCATGATTTCAATAGGGTTATAATCATTCAGTGCGATGCGTGCTGACGGATGCAGTATCAGCCCGGCGGCTCCGGCTCCTTCCATGAATACTTTTTTACTGTCTGCCGATACGGAGTTAAAAACGATACAACCGTCGGGCTGTAACGCTTCCTTTATCTTCATCAGCATTTCCGGCAGATGTCCGCCGTGCCCGCCTATGAAGACGGCATCGGGACGGGGGAGAGTATCGGTCGCCGTTTGCAGGAAATCGCCTGTGATTGCCGTAATGCCCGGCGTACCGAAGCGGCGGCTGTTGATATTCATCAGTTCTTCGCCCTCGGCACGTACCTCAAAGGAAACGACCGTGAGGTGAGGGAATTGCAGCCGGGCTTCAATGGAAACCGACCCGGTGCAGAAACCGATATCCCAGAATACACGGCGGTGGTTCAGTTCCAGCGCTTGTAACGTAAGCAGGCGGATAGGTGCTTTGGTTATCATACGGGTACGTCCGTCCAAATGTGCGAATTGTTCGTCGGGGATACCAAAAGGGCGGGCTTCGGGAAAAGAGGTGGCGCAAAGCAACAGGTTGTTGGGATGCTCGAATCCGCCTTGCGTTGCTTCCTGTAGTGTCATGTGGCGGATGCGTTCTTTTTCGGGGTTGCCAAGATGCTCGCCTACATACATGGTGTAACGGTCGTATCCGTATTCCAGCATGCGGGCTGCGATTGTGGCGGGCGTATGTTCCCGGTCGGTAAGGATGCCTATCTTGGGAGCGCGTTCAATCAGGGCGCGGTCGAATTCATTCCAGGGACGTCCCGTCAGCGAAACGGTTCGCATATCGTCATAAGGCATTACGAGGCGGTGTGCTAATGTTTGGAGAGAATTGAAAGAGGGGTATAGCTTGATTTCAGCATCCGGCAATTTCCGTTTCACCGTATTGGCAAAGCCGAAGAACAGCGGGTCGCCCGAAGCGAAAACGATAATTTGCCGGGGGACGGCATCCGTTTGTCCGTATCCGTTACTGCTGAACACTTTCTCATATTGTGAGAATACGTTGTCCAATGGTACGGTAATGGAAATCCATTCCGCATCATCCGGCAACAAGTTTCCGACAATTTCTTTGTGCCGCACTCCCCCCGAAAATACTTTCCCGTGCCGTATGTGTTCCAATACTTCCGGCGGAAAGAAAGGCGTCCGGTTATCGTCCGTTCCTATAATGATAAATTTTCGTTGTATAACCATTCGCTTACCACTAATCGTTAATTCTTAATCGTTGTTTCACACGTCTCGTCCCGGTCGTAACTGTTCCGCATCATTGTAGCACAAAACGGCGTTTACTAATGTTGCAGCAAGGTTGCTTCCGCCTTTGCGTCCTTCTACAATTATTTTAGGGATGGCGGTGAAAGGCTTTGTCATGTGCTTGGACTCCTGTACGTGTACGAAGCCCACCGGAGCGGCGATAATCCCAGCCGGATGCGCTTTTCCTTTGCGTATAAGATCGCATAGTTCCATTAATGCTGTCGGAGCGTTGCCGAATACAAAAAGGGCGTCTGGATGGTCTTCAACGGCAAGGCGTGTGCCCGCTTGTGTGCGGGTGATGCCTTTCTCCGTTGCCATTGCTGCGGTACGGGGATCGCCGAGATAGCATTTCACCTTTACGCCCAAACGTTCCAAAGCTCCTTTACGAATGCCGCTGGCAGCCATTGTCACGTCGGTAACGATGGTCCGTATGCGTTTCCCGATGATACCTTGATATAGTGTTTCCACTGCTTTTTCGTCTGTGTGCAACAGCTTTTCCATTTCAAAATCTGCGGTGGTGTGGATGGCGTGTAGCAACGCCCATTTATGGTCGAGGGGAATGTCCCGGTTCCTGAGCTCTTTCTCGATGGTACGGAAGCTCCGTATCATGATGTCCTGCCCTTTACTAGCTCCATACTGGGTATTCCCGGTCGCAACCTCCTCCCGGTAATATCCCCGCGGAGTAATCATCGTACCGTTCCATTCGTACGATTGCGAGTTGCCTATCAGTACTACGGTAAACATATCCGTCTTTTCGGGGTCGAACGCTTCCAGCGTCGTTATGTGCACTTCCTGTTCGGGACGCCCTGCCTGGCGTACATAGCCTACGGGGGTCTGTGGTGAACGTCCTTCTTGCAGGAATAACTCTTTCAGCCGGTAAAGTTGCCAATAGCGGCCTTCACTTTTGGGATTGTAGACGGCTGTCACGAAATCGGCTGCGGCAGCGGCAATGATACGTTTCTCGATGCGTTCCCACGGGGTCATCAGGTCTGAGAGGGAGATAACGCAGAAGTCATGTCCCACAGGAGCTCCCAGCAGGGAAGCCGCTTTCTGGAATGCGCTGATACCGGGCAGGGAAATAATCTCTGCGTTACTGTTCCGTTCCCGCTTCATTTCATACACAAGCGGCGTCATACCGTAAATCCCTGCATCGCCCGAACTGATGACGCACACCGTTTTTCCCTGCTCCGCCAGCTCGAAAGCTTGCTCGGCGCGGATACGTTCGCGTTTCATTCCTGTATCTATACATTCCGTATCGGGGCGCAGGTACGGAGTGACAAAGCGGAAATAGTATTTATAGCCCACCACTGCATCCGCTTCCTGTAAAGCGGCAACAACAGCGGGTGTTATGTCTTGCTTATTGCCCGGACCGATGCCGGCGATGATTATTTTGGGTTGTTTCATTTGCTATCTGACTTATTGCTGTCTGTTCTGCAGAGCATGGTAAGTGTTACGCCTGCAGTTCACAAAGATACATTCTATTTATCACATTATGGCATGAAAAGGTGACTTTCTCACTCGTTTTTTTCCCCTGCCGCATATACCGCTTTCTTTTCCATGATGCCCTGTGTGCGGTGCTTCAGTCCGAAGCGGATATGGTCTACGAATATCTTTTGTATTTCAGGGATTTGCCCTAAACCTTCCATGCGCACATGAACGGTATAACCTTCTTTTTCAAGCATCTCCCGCCATTCTCCGGCAATATCGTTTTTGGCGTGGTCGCCGGCTACAAACATAAAAGGAACGAGTGTCACACTCTTTGCTTTGGCCGCTTTCAGTTGTGCCAACATGGTTTCAAAGGTGGGATAGCCTTCGATGGTCCCCACATGGAAGTTACCGAATCCGGCTACTTTCAGCATATAGTCCATCTGACTGTATGTAGCAGTACCGGGCGTATAAGTGCCATGCCCTACCAATACGAAGTGTTCTTTACCCTTTTTCTTTGCACTCTGCTGCACCGAAGCATTGAGGCGTTGTCCTAAAATATCAGTTACTTTTTCCGCATCTTCCACCGAATAGAGTAGGGGAGTGCCTACGCGTATCTCCTTGAAGAAAGGCAGTACGCTTTCCACATCACGGCGGAGCGACTCCATTTCCACACCGTCAATGATATTGGTACTTTGCACAATAATGTGTGTGTAGCCCTCTCCACGCAGTTGGAGTAGCGCATCCAGCGGGGTATTTTTGACAACGCCGCGTGTCTTGAGGCGGCGTATGATGATGCGCGAAGTATAGGCTTCGCGAAACTCCAGGTCGGGAAAAGCCTTGCGTGCTTGGGCATTGATAGCATCAATCGTCTGCGTACGTGTATCATCGTGCGTCGTGCCGAAGTGTACCATAAGCAATGCGGCCTTTTCGCCAGGTTTCATGCTTGCAAGCATATCGCTCGACACGAAGTTTCCCCCTTCGTGAGCGGAGCAGAAGAGAGAAATGGCAAGGAGCAGGGAAAGGAGAGATGTTTTCATAAATAAAAGTAATTACTGTTTTGTAAAAATGATTGCTGTTTTTTTATTTCTTAAACCGTACCGACAAACTCACGTATACCGAGCGTCCCGGGCTGAGCGTGGAGAAGTTATTGTTCCAGGGGCGGTCATCTTTCTTGTCGAAGATATTCTCGATACCTACGCCCGGTTCCAGAACCACGGATTGCAGATTGAAGGTGTGGCGGGTATTCAAATCCCATTGCTGGAATTTGGGAGCGTAACCGTACGTTTGCGAGTAGCGTTCGCCTTGCAGGTGTCCGTGCACGTTTACGTTCAGGCGGTAGAAGCTCCAGGCGTGTTCCCACTGGCCGTTGATGTTCCCCATGTGCCTGACGCTTTTGTCTATGGGCGACACTTTGTAACTGCCGTCGGCTTGCAACTGCTTGGCCTCGGTGTCCATGTACGTGTATCCGCCGCCTGCCCTGAAGCCCGCGCCTAGGTTCAGGCTGGCGTTCAGGCTGATGCCTTTGGTCTTGGCTTTGTCCACGTTGTCGCGCTGACGTATCTCGTCGAAGGTGGCGTGCTTGTCGTCCAGTCCCATGTCGTGTATCTCCTGATCGGAGAGGGTGCGGTAGTTTATCATGTCGCGGATGTTGTTGATGAACCCGGTGACGGACACGGAGAGCCGGCGGTAGTTGTACTCCGCATTCAGCGAGTAGAAGTTGTTCTTTTCTGGTTTCAAACCGATGTTGCCCGTGGTGTAGCGGTTGCTGGTCTTGGATTCGTCGGTGGCGTAAAGTTGCGACAAGGTAGGCGTGCGGAAGCCTGCCGCGTAGGCGGCACGCAGGTTCAGTCCGCCGAGCTTGTACATCAGCGATACGTTGGGAGTGGCATAATTCTTGAAGTTCTCGTTGTAGATGTAGCGTATGCCCAGTACGGCTTGCAGGTTCAGGGGCAGCTTTATTTCATCCTGTGCGTAGAAAGCGAGGGTGTACATGTGGCGGGAGTCGATGTTGTCCGATTCGCTCTCCAGCCCCTCGTTTACGTATTCTACGCCGGCAGACAGTTTGTTGCGGCTGCCCAGGCGGAAAATACCCTTGATGTTTCCGTTGTAGTATCGCACTTGTTTGCGGGTCACCCGGTCGCCCGGCAGATAGTTGCCCGACTTCTTGAAGTACATATAGTCAGACGAGTAATTGTCCGAGTAGAACTCTGCATCGATGTAAGCCGAACGGTTTATCATGTACTTCATGCCGGCGCCATAGGTATAGGTCTCGTGTTTCAGATTGTAGGTATAGGCGTCTTTCTGTACGAACTGGCCTTTACTTTTGGCATAGTAGGTGGCGTCCTGCGGACGGCGGGTTTTGTTATCAAAATAAGTACCGCGCGCGTAGAACGATAGTTTGTCTGTGGCATTGAACACGAAACGCTGGTTTACGGTGTTGGAGTAGAAGCCTACGGAAGTAGGGCGTCCCGTTTCGTAGCCGTTCTCGTCAATGTTGTTGTTCTGCCAGCTTCCTGTCTGACGGCGCTGGTAGGAAGTATAAGAGGAGAACTTGCCTGCATTGACATCGGCATTGACGCTCTCCGTCAGTCGTCCCTCACCGGAGTAGTGAGTATAGCTGGATACGTTCACGGTGTTCCGGGCATCGTCCGTGATGATGTTGATAACACCGCCTATGGCATCGCTTCCGTATAGGGCGGATGCCGCGCCGTTCAGTATCTCGATGCGCTTGATGTTGGCCACGTTGATGCGCGTGTAGCGGTCTTCACCAGCCAGACGTCTGCCGTTTTCCAATATCAGTATGTAGTCCTCGTTGATGCCGTTCAGGCTCATGGTAGTGCCCATGCCGTTGGTGTAGGAAGAGATATTGGGCGTCAGCTTCACCAGCGCTTCTTCCAGCGTAGATACGTTGGCGCTGCCTATTTCTTTGGCTGTGATTACGGATACGGGAACGGGGCTGTCTGTCATGCGGCGGTGCGTACCGGTTCCGGTCACTACCACCTGGCTGAGGTTGCTGTAACTCTCCTCCAGCTTTACAAGGATGTTTTCTTCTTGTCCGTCCGCGGTGTATTTTTTTGGGGTGAAGCCGATGTAGGAGAAGCGCAGCGTGTGTTGTCCGTCGGGCAGATTGTCGATGATAAATTCTCCTTTTCCGTTGGTGGTGCATCCCGTCAGACTGTTGTCTACGCGGATATTTACCCCTGCAAGAGGCTCGTTCGTGTCGGCGCTCACCACCTTTCCGCTCAATGCGGTTTGGGCATGGAGCAGGGGTGTCAGGCAGCACAGTATGGCTGCCAATAAATAGTTGGTTTTCATTTATTGAAAAATGTAAGATTAATACTTGTCTTCCTGACCCCGGGAAGGCGTTGATTGTGTAATTGCCCAGGCAGGTTTCCTGACTCAGCCCTACGGAAAACCACACCTTCCCGTCTCCGGTCTGCGATGGCTCAAACTGATGTTCGCTCTCACCAACAGCCGTCTGTAAGACAGTGGCATTGTTTTGAAGAATGTTTTCCGTATGCTCCGTTGCTGCAACAAGCAGGCGGAGCAAAGTGGCTTTACAGTAGCGGGCACTGTTCCGGTTTCGCACCGGATTCCCTTTTATACAACTCGTTGGAATAACGGAGTGTATCACCTAAGCGGTGACAAATATAGCGGTTTATTTTTAATTGATAAAGGAAAGGGCGGGATAATGCAACCGGTCTTACGGAGTGATTTGCTTTGCATTACGGATTTGCTTTGTTTTGCGGGATGGATTTTTTCATCTCTCGGAACGATTTTCCCGGTCTCATGGGATGAATATTTTCAACTTATAAGACGGATAACAAAAAGGGGGTTGTCGGTTATTTTACCTGACAGTCTTTAGGTGAAAGGTTCATTTTAGGGGCCAATAAGGAAGTGACCCCTAAAATGAACCTTAAAATGTTTGGGTGTTCTTTATGTCTTTAATTTAATTCTTTGATTGTTAGTGTAATATGCGACATTTTCCTGAAAATGAGAAATACCCGCATATTTTTTCTGTCTCAGCTTTTCCTCTCCTTTTTCCCTTATTGAATTAAGAAAATGGAGGACAAATGTTATACTTCCGGCTGATATCCTTCACCGTTTTCCCAGGCATCGGCATCCCATTGCTCTTTCAGGTGATTCACCCAGATTGCGCGGATTTCGGGATAGCTGCCCAGAGCCTTGATACCGCAGCCGTCTTTGATACCGTGATCGGCATCGGCTTGGCCTACGGGATGGGCTTCAAATGTTCTGTCTACCTTGAAACCTGCTTTCTCCAGACGTTCGCGCCAACTGTACTCGTTGGTATTGAGTTCCACTTTATCCAAGCCTTTGTTCTCGGCTATCGCTTCGATGCCCCATAGGTCGTTGTGGGCATGGTCACCGGCGATGGACATGAAAGGAGCGAGGTATACGTTTACTTCATTCGGCTCCAGGTTATTGTCCTGGCAGTACTTCATCACTTGCGAATAGATGCAGCCGGGATAGTCGGCTATCATTTGGGCGGCAGGTACTACCGGGATACGGTCTACCGCTTTCTCTTCCTCTTCTTTCGGCCAGAAAAGCATTTCTCCATAGTCTACAGTACCTACGAAGATATTCTTGTTTGTGGCAAGAGTATGCAAGGCGGTTTGGACTTCGGAGTATTTGGTGTTGGCATTGTAGTTCACATCAGGGTTACCGTGCCCCATCAGGAGAACGATGTTCTTCTTTTCAGCCAGTTTGTTCTTGTAGTGGTTGTAAAGGACCTGTGCCACTTCGTCCGTATCATCATCGGTAGAGAGCAGGTTGGCGCCTTTCAGCACGTCGATGTGCGGATACCAGTCAATCATAAAGTTTTTCTTGATATCGGTATTCATTAGAGAAAGGTATTCCTCGCCGGGAATGACGTGAAGCGACTGTACGGCTACGTGTGTATATCCTGCATCGCCGATGGCTTTCAGCCATTGGTCCAGTTTGTAGCGCGCTTCGCCGGTAGAAGCCTCTGCACGGCCGATGCAGGTACGTGAGGTGAAAGACATATAGATGTCTGTTTGAGGGAACTGCTTCCGGAAGTCGGCGATGATTTCGTTGTAAACGTCCAATGACTCATTATAAGTGCTTCCGAAAGTACAGAGTAGGATGGCGGTGTCATACTTCTTGGTTTCGGCTACTACCCTGGTTGCAGGGTTTACGGTACTTTCCGCATCGTCGTCATCGCTACAGGAGGTGAATCCTGTGCAAGTTGTGGCTGCTACGAGAGCCGCCATCAGATAAAACTTGAAATTTTTCATACTTTGTTTGTAAATTGATTAATAAAAAAGATGTTTTTCTCTATTTTGCCCCGCCCCCGTTCTTGAACTTTATAAGCGCCGATGCGTAGAAATTCCTTCCCGGCGTGCTGGTAGCCCGGTTACGTCCGAAAGGAGTGCGGTCTACGTAGTTGAAGAGGTTGTCCACACCTATGTTCATTGTCAGCGTCCAGTGCCGCATCTTCATTAGGGTATGGGCGGTGTTGATGCGCCATGTCTGGAAGCCGTCGGCATCGTTGTCGTTAACGTAGTGGCGGGTCGACTGGTATCGGCCGTACACTCCCAAGCCGAAGCGGTAACAGTGCCAAGTGTACTGCCAGGTGGTGTTGAGCGTGGCATTATGGTTGGATGTGGCGTCGATGTAGAGGTACTTCATGTAGTTATCGCCCGTATCGGCGGCATACTGCGCTTTCGGATCGGCATAGCTGTACCCACCGCCCAGCATGATGTCTTTCGTGGGGCGGTAGTTGAAGGTGAAGTCTATGCCATAGATGCGGGCTTTCGTGAGGTTGGTGTATTTCTTGCTTTTCTCTATTTCGAGGAGCTTTTCTTCGGGGGTGACTTTTATCTCTACCAGCTCTATCATGTTGCGGATGAAGTTGGCATATCCGGTCAGGCTCGCCTGGAACTTGCTTCCTGCATACTCCACGCTGATGGAAGTGTATTGTGAGGTTTGCGCCTTGAGGTCTGTATTGCCATGATAGGCGGTGAGGGAGCTGCCGCCGATGCTGCCTGTGTGTTCATAATAAAGCTCTTTGATGGTAGGCGCCTTGAAGCCCATGGCATAGGAAGCGCGCAGGTTGAAGTTACCGGCTTTGTAGAGTGCGGATACTTTGGGGCTGAGGTTCAGTCCGGTTTCCTTGTGTTGCGTGCCGCGTACGCCGGCAGTCAGTATAAGGTTGCTTGTGGCAGTCCACTCTTCCTGCGCATAGGCGGCGAGCGTATAGACGGAAGCGATGTCGCCTGCTATGTGGTGAGGCGATTCCAGACGGTTGTACTGGTACTCTATGCCAGTATTGAGGATGTGCCGGTCGCCGAAGTAAAAGATACCTTTTACCTGCGCCAGCACTTGTTGCTGTATGCTCTGCTTGATACGCTGGCCGGGGTAGTAGGTGATGCGGTCGCCGTCTTTGAAGTAGTCGGTGATGTCTTTCAGCTTATAGTCGTAGAAGTAACCGTAGCGACCGTAAGAGAGGTCGGCGGTGAGGTAGTTGCGCCCGTTCAGCTTGTACCTGCTTCCGGCGGCAAAAGTATAGTTGCGGTAGTAGAAGTCGTTGGGCAGGTACTTCCACGGGCCGTGCGTACGCATCACCCAACGTTCGTAGTACGTTCCTTCGGCGGTGAGGTTCAGTTTTCTGTTTACCTGCCATTCCAGATTCTCGGAAAGAGTATAGTTGCTGGAACGGTTTACGGTAAGCATGGTGGAACCGGGCTTCAGTTGGTTCTGATCCCATTGCATATCCGTATTGCGCCAGCCGTCGGTGTGCCGGAAGTTGATACCGGTCACCGATTTCAGTTTGCCGTAGTTGAAGCCGAAGCTGGCGCTTTGCCGTACATCGCCATGCTCGCCCACACGGGTGGTGCTGGTGAGTTCCATTTTCTCTCTGCTCCGTTTGGTAATGATATTGATGACTCCGGCAATGGCATCGCTGCCGTAAAGTGAAGAAGCGGCGCCTTTCACGATTTCGATGCGCTCTATGTTGGCGGGATTCAGTTGGTTGAGGTCGTTTTGTCCGCCGATGTCCCCGTTCATGCGCTTGCCGTTTATCATGATGAGGATATAGTCGTTGTTCAGCCCGTTGAGCTGGATATGGCTGCCCATGTCGCCGTCATGGAAGGTGAGGGAAGGGCTGAGCCCGCTGAGAAGGTCGTCTATGCTGCGCGCCTGATATTGCTCCAGCGCTTTTCCCGTGAGCACCTCTGTCTGCACGGGGGCGTCTTTCAGGTAGTGCTCGGTTCCCGTACCTGTTACCACTACTTCGTTGAGCAGTAACGAGAGTTCTTTCTCATCTTTGTTTTTAAGGATACTTTGTGCCGGGGCGGATTGCATCACACCGCACAGCAGTACCGCTTCAAGCCAATACTTGTGCTTCATCGTCTACCGATTTTTTCGTTGATAAAACAAAACGGCACTTCGCTTCTGTGTGCGAAAGGTAATGGCCCGAAAGAGTAAAATAGGAATCCTATCGTATCAGTATAGGGGACATCGCTTCTAATCCTGGAAGCTCAGTGCTCAAGTTACGGAAGTTGGTAGGTATTCTGGCTCTCCTCTGCTTGTATTACCTTCCCATCGCGTTGCCGCGACAGTGGCTTTTGCGGATACAAACATCTTTTATTGAGGATTACAGCTGCAGGTACAGCTCCGGTTTTACACCGGATTCCCTTGCATCGGCAGGCGGATATGCCTTCCCGATTGCCAATTCCGGGGGTAAAGATAAAGACTTTTTATATATTATTCAGCTTTTTCTTCCTGATTATTTTCTTTTTTCTTCATTTTGTCTTTCTATCGGTAGTATTCCTCTGCTTTTGCAAGTGTTTCCGGCTTGCCGATGTCGAACCAACGGCGGTCCTGAAGCGGATAACCCTGTATGCAGGCTGTTTCGCACACGGATAGATAAAAAGGAATAATGGAGAACTTCCCTTCCCATTGTCTGCTTTCCATATAGCGGAAAAGGGAAGGGGATATGACGTGAATGCCACCGAAAGCCATTTCCTTGTATTGCCTTTCTTGGAAAGAGAATCCTTCGGGCTTGGTTTCACCGGTGGATTTGTTTATCCAGCCGTGCAGGCGGTTGGCATCGTCCAGCAGCAGGTAGCGTGATGTCTGTCGTTGACTGACGAGCAGTGTAGCCTCTGCATTGCTTTCCCGATGATGCCGGTAAAGCTCTGCAAGATTGATGTCGGAAAGGATGTCGGCATTGTGCACCAGGAACGGTTCGTTGTCGTCCAGAAACGGACGCGCTTTCTTTATCCCGCCGCCTGTGTCGAGCAGCATATCCCGTTCGTCACTGAGGTGGATAGTGATGCCGAAATCGTTATTGGCGCGGAGAAACTTGATAATCTGTTCTCCAAAGTGGTGGATATTGACCGTAATGTCATTGAATCCGGCTTCTTTCAGCCGTAAAATCACCCGTTCCAGCATCGGCTTTCCGGCTACGGAGACGAGCGCTTTTGGGGTGTGGTCTGTCAGCGGACGAAGACGGGTTCCCAGTCCGGCGGCAAATATCATTGCTTTCATAAAATAATAGGATGACGGGCAGTATTACTGTTTCGCGCTAAAATTCTGTTCTATGTTCTGTTCTCTGTGTATCAGGTTCACTTGTACGCCGAACTTCTTGTTGAGGTGTTCGGCAAGGTGTTGGGCCGAATATACGGAGCGGTGTTGGCCGCCTGTACAGCCGAAACATACGGACAGGTTGGTAAATCCCCGTTCCATATACCGTTTCACGGATGCATCTACCAGCCCATATACGTGTTCGAGGAATACGGCGATTTCCCCATCCTCTTCAAGGAAGCGGACAACGGGTTCGTCGAGGCCGGTGAAAGGCTTGTAACGTTCGTATTTGCCAGGGTTGTTTACGGCACGGCAGTCGAATACGAAACCGCCGCCGTTGCCGGAAGAATCTTCGGGGATACCTTTTTTATAGGCGAAACTGGTGACTTTTACTACCAGACGACGCTTTTTCAGGTCGTCGGTGAATTGTTTCAGTTCGGTCAGCCTGTGCAGGACTTTACAGAGATACGGATATTCGGGGTAAGGCTCCTGCAACAACTGGCGCAGGTTTTCAATGGCGAAAGGCACGCTTTGGATGAAGTGGGGCTTCTTCTCGAAGTAACCGCGGAAACCGTATGCGCCCAATACCTGCATGGTGCGGAACAGTACGAAATGACGGAGCTGGGCATAGAAATAGCTCTCATCCACCGGCTGGTATTTGCGCAGGGCTTCGATGTATTCTTTCAGAAGTTCTTGGCGCAGGCTGTCGGGATAATTGGCCTTGGCTTGCCACAGGAATGAGGCCACGTCGTAGTAGACAGGCCCTTTACGTCCGCCCTGAAAGTCGATAAGCCAGGGTTCGCCATCCTTAATCATCACGTTGCGGCTTTGGAAGTCGCGATACATGAAAGTTGCGGAACTGCTGCGGAGAAGCACGTCTGCCATTTTCTGGAAATCATCTTCCAGGCGGTCTTCCTGAAAGTCCATGCCCGTTGCCTTGAGGAAACAATACTTGAAGTAGTTCAAGTCCCACAGAATGCTACGGCTGTTGAACTCAGCCTGCGGGTAACAGTAGGAGAAGTCCATGCCGTCGGCTCCGGCAAATTGCACGGCGGGCAGCAGGCGCATGGTCTTACGAAGCAATTGCTTCTCCTCTTCATCGAATACGCTTGTCTTGCGTCCTTTTTCGATGGCGTTGAACAGAAGCGTATCTCCTAAATCTTCCTGCAAATAGTAAATATTGTCTTCGGAACGGATAAACACTTCGGGCACGGGCAATCCTTTTCCGCGGAAATGCTCTGCCATATAGAGAAAGGCACGGTTTTCCTCAACGGATTCGCCGCTTACCCCTATCAGCGTAGGCGTACCTTTGAGGCGGAAATAGCGGCGGTTTGAGCCGGAAGAGGGAAGTTCGTCGATGGCTTCGGGTTCGTGCCCGGTATGTGTAATGTAGAGTTTTTTAAGTTCTTCGGTTATCATAGCGTTTTTTATATTTGGCAGCTAAGATAAGACTTTTACCGGATATATTATTACCTTTGTCCGACAAAATCCATAACAGCCCTTTTATACTTCATACCTTATACCTAAATAACATGCGTCGCGTTTCTCAGTTTCTCATAGCAGCCCCCACATCGGGTAGCGGAAAGACCACCGTAAGCCGCGGACTAATGGCTTTGCTGACACAAAAAGGATTGGCGGTACAGCCTTTTAAATGCGGTCCGGATTATATCGATACCAAATATCATACGGCTGTATGCGGACGTGCATCCATTAATCTGGATACGTTTATGGCTTCCGGTGAACATGTGTGCGAACTCTATGCACATCATGCCGTTTCTGCGGATGTCTGCATTGTGGAAGGGATGATGGGAATGTTTGACGGATATGATCGCGACCGGGGCTCTTCGGCGGAGATAGCTCAGTTGTTGCAACTTCCAGTCGTGCTGGTGGTGGATGCCAAGTCTGCCGCTTATTCAATGGCTCCTTTGCTGTCGGGATTCATCCATTTTCGTCCGGATATACGGATTGCGGGGGTGATATTCAATCGTGTAGGGTCGTCCCGCCATTATGAAATGCTCAGGGAAGTGTGTGCCGAGGTAGGCATAACCTGTCTGGGGTATCTTCCAAAGGAGAAAATGCTGGAGCAGGAATCACGTTATTTGGGACTTGATTTCAGTCGATCCAAAGGCACGGATGCCATCGGTACTCTGACAAGGTTATTGGAGCAATGCGTGGATTGGAAACTGCTGCTGGCGAAGACGGCGGTTCCGTTGCGGGAAACGCGGGAAAGGGATAAGGAGTTTGTCGGCGGTAGGAAACCGGGCAACCTGCGTATCTTGGTGGCACGTAACGAGGAGTCTTTCTCTTTCATTTATGAAGAACATCTGGAGATGTTGCGCGGAATGGGTCGTATCTCTTTCTTCGATCCGGAAAAGGATGTCCCCATAGCGCAGGACACCGATTTGTTGTACTTGCCGGGCGGGTATCCAGAAAAACATTCTATGGCGCTTGCCGGAGCCCGTCAGGTGAAAGAATCCGTTCGGGAGTATATAGAGCGCGGCGGAAAGACGCTGGCGGAGTGTGGCGGAATGATTTACCTTTCGTATGCCATAGGTTATGACAAACGGGAGCATGAGAGCGGTGGCAGCGGGTTCGACAGAATGGCGGGTGTGTTTCCTTTTTATATCTCCAATGAGAGTGAAGATCGGAAATTGACGTTGGGGTATCGCAGCTTCGACTATAAGGGGCAGCGTTTGCGGGGGCACGAGTTTCATTATACGCAGTTCGGCAAGTCGGGGACGGCTCCCGATGACAGTAAGAAAGATCTGTATATGCCGCCTACCGTCGTGCAGGTGTATAATGCCAAAGGGCAACCGGTGAACACTCCCGTATTCCGCTACAAGAATACGATAGCAAGTTACACGCATCTTTATTGGGGTGAAACGGATATAATGAGGTTATTTGAATAAGCATACGCTGAAAGATGAAAAAAGTATATACCCGTACGGGAGATAAAGGAACCACCGGCATTCATGGCGGAGCGCGTGTTCCCAAAGATGATATTCGCATCGAGGCAAACGGCTGTCTGGACGAACTGAATGCCGTAATAGGAATCGTACGTTCCATGCTTCCTGCCGAAGACAATTGGCAGGAACTGCTGCATACCATTCAAAGAGAACTGATGGTAGTGATGAGCCATGTAGCTACGCCCGATGGCGTGTTGAACCCCAATCTTCTTTCTGCCGCCGAACTGACCGTACGCTGCGAACAGGAAATGGATGCCATGATTGCCGGACTGAAGGAGAACGGCTATTTTCTTCTGCCGGGTGGTACGCCTGTTTCTGCGCAACTACATTTTGCCCGCACAGTGGCAAGGCGTGCCGAGCGACGCTTATGGACACTGCATCGCCAAGCTCCGCTGAATGAGGATATTTTGCGTTTTGTGAACCGTCTGTCAGATCTCTTCTTTGTCATGGCGCGTACGGAGATGCAGCGGCAGGATTGGCCGGAAGAGAAATGGCAGGAATTTGCTTATAAGAGGAAAAGACTGTAAGTTTTTCTTAATTTCCGGGTGCTGATTTGTTAACAACAGCGTATTCCTATTAAACCATGTTATAAGTAGGACCACAGCCCTCCGATAATTTGGAGATTCCCGAAATGTCCGTATATTTGCAATGTGTTTTTCATAGTATTAGATTTAAGGTTAACAAAAAGATTGGCTGTCTGGGATAGATAGCCTTTTTTTATGCCTCTATATCACCTGTCTTTATGTTACTTCGTTTATAGACTCTCCTTGTAGTGTACACCGCCCACGCACCGTATATGATTACTTGTATCCACAGCGTCAGCATCTGAGGCCAGATGTCGGCAAGGCTGCCGCCCATTGAATTTAATTTTACGAAAGCGAGTACTGCGGGGGCCACAGGGAAGACGTAATGCGCCGCTTGCCAGTACCAGGGCATCAGTTCCAGCGGGTAAGACACGCCGGAAAGGAAGATGTAACCCACAGAAAAGAAGGCTATCATCAGCAGTGGGGCTTCGGAGTCGGTAAACCAGCGGGACACGGCAAGCGCAAAGAAACTCGTGGCAAGCAGGAAAGGAATCATCATAGTGACAATGTCCCAACCGCTTCCTATATTGGGAATGCTGAAAATATGCGGCAGCAGTCCCAACAGGAACATGGAGAACACAACATACAGCATTACATATACGAAGGTTCTTCCCGATACGATGCACAGCATATCTTTCAGGGAACGGGCTTTCATGCTGTAAACGCCTTCCCGCTGCTGTTCTGCTTCTTCGCCGGTAAGCATGGCAATCACCATCAGCATTGTCTGGAAGATGATGACAATCATTACGGCGGGAATCAGGTAAGAACCGTATCCTTCGGTGTAATTGTAAAGGGCCGTTCCCGATACGCTGACGGGAGTGGACGACGCAACGGCCAACAGACCTTGCGGCGGCAGGAATACTGTTCCGGTACGCCGGTGGGTATCGTTTACGGCAAGCATCACGCGCGAGCTTGCTTCTTGCAATCCCTTGAAGTTGAGGAATGCGTCCGTGGCGGCATACAGGGTGAATACGGAAGTCTCGTCGCGCGCTACATGCGTCTCGAAGTCGGAAGGAATGTAGAGTATACCGGTAACCTCGCCTTTTTTCATCCACTTGCGGGCTTCGAGGATATTGGGCGTTTGGGCATAGACCGAAGTCTGCGGGGCGGCATCCAGCCATCGTACGTACTCCCGGCTGAGTGCGGAGTGGGAGAGGTCTACTACGGCAACCGGTGCTTTGCGTACCAGATTGGGAGCATACATATAGTTGTAGAGTAAGCCATAAAGGAAGATTCCCCCTGCCAGCACCAGCAGGATGGCGGGATTGGTGGCAATGGCTTTCCATTCGTGGCGGATGACATTGCTCAGGGATGCTTCCGTGCCGGGCGATGTACCGGATGATATACCGGACTGTATATCGGTCGCTGCAATGCCGGACAATGCTTTGTCTCCGATATGGAGAGTTTCTTCGCTTTCCTTCCTCCTCAGTATCCACCACTTCAATAAAGGCAGAATCAGTATGGCCAGCAGCAGGAATACCAGTAGTACAGCCACCGATTGCCAGAAATAAGCAAACCCCGCACCGAAATAAATCATAGCCTGTGCCGCTTCGGTGAAGTGCCGTACCGGAAACAGGTAGGACGCCGCATGCACCGGTGCATACATTGCCGTTACCGGAAATGTCACTCCCGACAGTGTAGCTCCCAAAGAGCCTACCATTGACACCACGCTGATGATATAGGCTATCTTGGGAAAGATAGAGAATATCAGCACCGCCAATGCCTGCGTAGCCATGATAAACAGTACCGTTACGATGTTCATCAGCCACAAGCTGCCTTGAAACGGTATGTTCATCAGTCCGAACAACACGTAGTTTGCCAGTATGCCTATAACGGAGAACATAACGGTGTAGGGCAACAGCTTTCCTGCGACGGCAGTCAGCATATCGGCATTCCGCAGATTAGCCGGGTCTTTTCCTGCGGGTGTGGCAGCCCCCATCCATTCTTGCGTTGTCCCGAACTTGAATTCGCTGCCTATGGCATACACCGTTACAAGTAGAATCAGTATCTGGAATAGAACGAAGAAAAACGGCTGGCTCAGATAGATAGAGTAATCCATATCCGGATTATAAAGCGGATGCGTATTGGCTTCTACCGGAAGAAGGAACGTCTGTATCTGTTCCTGCCCCACACCCAATGCTTCAGCCTGTACAACGATGGGCGACAGTGCTACGGGGGCGAGTGTGGTTTCAAATGCTGCCATCAGTTCGCTTCCTACCGAAAGAAGGGCGTAATGGTAATAGTAAGTCAGCGTTGCACCCGTCCCGCTGACTGTTTTCTGCTCAAACTGCGGCGGGATGGACAAGTAGCCGTATATCTTCTTCCGTTGCAATGCCTGTCGTGCAGAGGCTTCGTCCGTAAAGTGCTCCGTAACCCGGAAAGTAGGTGTGGCGGCAATGCGCCGTGCTATGGTACGTGAGGCTGCCGTATTATCTTGGTCTACAATGCCGATAGGAATATTCTCCATCTGTCCGTTTCCGAAAATGGTAGCCATAAAGAACAGGCAGAACAAGGGCAGGAGGATGCACACGCCGAAATAGAGACGGCGTGAGGTGATACGGTGACATTCGCGGAAGAGGACATTATATAATAAATTCATAATAAGAAATTTGTATGGTGAGATGATTGGCGCTTCAACTCTGAACGGTATCGACTTGGGTGATGACAGACTTTTTTCAAATAGGGTGATGACGGATTTTTTAGACATAAGAACAAATAAGAAAACATTAGCATATGTTATAATCATGAATATGTTCTTTTGTTCTTATGTCTAAAAAAAGATTGTCCGGTTTCCCTTCTTTCCTTTTTATACTTTATTTACGATTGCCGACATTCCCGGTCTAAGCCCTTCCACCGCTTGTACAGGTCGTGCATGTATCTCGAACGTCTGCATATCGTAACTGCCTGTCTGCTTGGTCGATTTCCAAGTGGCGAAACTTCCCAGCGGACTGATGTAATAGATGCGGAACTCTATGTCTTTCTTGCCGAGGGCAGGAATGTCCGCTTTGAAAGTGCCGCCCATTTTGAACTGTGGCATCAGGTCTTCCCGGATGTTCAGGACTACGTGTGCATCGCTCATCACCACCAGACTCATGATAGGCGTGCCCGGAGCCACCAGCTCGCCGCGCTTGGGAAAGATAGTGGCTATCTGTCCGTCTTCGGGAGCAGTGAGCCTGGAGTCTACAAGAAGGGCGGAAACTTCATCCACCGTGCTGCGTGCGGCATCTACAAGGCTACGTGCGGCTGCGCGGTCTTCGCTTTGCGCGCCGTCCACAGCCATTTGATATTGCTGGTATGCCGCGCGTTCGGCAGCTTGTGCAGCTTTGTACATGGCTTCTACTTCGTCCTTTCGTTGCGAAGTAACCACACTGTCTTTATAAAGGGTGAGGATGCGCTGATAGGTGGTTTGGGCAAGCGTCAGGTCGCTTTGCGTCTTATTCCAAAGCTGCAAGGCTGTAGCGATAATCTGCCTGCGCGTTCCGGCATCAATCTTTTTGTTCTGTTCCTGCGCCACCTGTTCCAAAGCATTTACCTGACGGTATTTGGCTTCGATAGTGGGACTGTTGATGACAACGAGCGTGTCACCCGCTTTTACCCAATCCCCCTCTTGTACGAGGAAAGAATCTACACGCCCCGGCAGTTTTCCGCTGATGCGTATCTCCGTGGCTTCTACCTGCCCTTGCAGCACCATTGGCTGCCGGCTCATAAGTGACATTCCGATAACCGATACTCCTACGGTAACGATTAATACGACGATGAATGCGATGCTGATGGTTTTGTTGCTGATATTCATTTAATTTAAGTATAAACTATAAAGTACGGTGTATCCAAATACACTTGATGTTTCTTTTTAGGTACGGATTATACGGAATAAGGAAAATCTGAGTTTTCCGTGTAATCCTCATTGCACAGCCTGTTTCTCAATTTTTAATTCTCAACTCTCAATTTACTAAGTTTCCCGAATTCTTCCGGCGTGCCGCAAAGCGCCAGCAGATTCATCAACGCCACGTCATACTCGTAATAGGCTGCCAGTCGGGCCACGCGTACGGTTGCCAGCATCGTTTCTGAATCTATTACTTCGGTGCTTGTTGCCATGCCTTCAGTGAACGATTTCTTGCGGATGCGCACTAACTCTTCGCTCAGTTCGATGGTTGTGTTCAGGGCACGAACGTTATCCTGTGCTTTCTGCATCTGCGTGTAGAGTTTGTCGATGCCCACACTTAAATCGTCTTTGGCTTTTTCCTGCCCTATGGAGAGGGTCTGTTGGGCTATCTTGGATTGGCGTATCCGTTTCTCCCGTGCCAAACCGTCAAAGAGATTCCAGGTGAATCCTACTCCTATCATGGTGCGGGGGATGAGGTTGCTTTGGATGCCGTGGGCATATAGCGTCTGCTTGCCGAATACGGCGATGTCCGGCAGGTAGCCGCTCTGTTCGATACGGAGCTGCTGTTTGGCTATATGCGATTGCAACTGCAATTGGTTGACGGTATAGTTCTCGGTTTGCATGGTTTGCAGGAACTCCTCTTTTGCAGGTAGCACGGCGTTTATGAAAAGCGGGGAAACGGGTTGTATGCTGCAAGTATCCGTAATGTTGAGCAACGTACGCAAAGCGTTTTGTAGAACAGCTGCTTCCTTTTGCGAGGCTTCCAGCGAGCGTTGCGCTTCGTCCATGTTCACTTGCGCAAAGAGGCGTCCGGCCTTGTCTATCATTCCGGCGGCTTCCAGTTTCAAGGCATTTTCGTAATGACGTTTCAGGCTGTTGTAGGTGTCTTGGCGTACGCGCACCACTTCTTGTGCCAGGCGCAGTCCGAAATAGCTTTCCGCCAAGAGGACACGCTGCGTGGCGTCTGTCTGTTCGCGGTTCTCGCGGGCGATGTCAATCATTGCATTTCCTATCTTTCCGGCACGGATGCGCTTTCCGCCGGAAAACACGATCCATTCGGCGGTCAGACCTACCGTGGTGAGGTTACGGGGTGCGAGCGGAAAGGCGAGGGTGTGGCTGCCTATCTGGTCGAGGATACTGCTGATAAATTGGTCGTCCGGTACGAGGTTGTGAACAAAGTCTTTGGCAGGGTCGGTAAATTGCGACAACGGTTGCTTCACTTCTATCTTTTCGGACAGGTGTACGAATGTGCCCGCACCTTGCAGGCTCGGATACCAAAGGGCGTTCAGTTTGTCACGTTCCGTCCGTGCGGTCTCGATACCCTTGTCGGCTATCTTCAGGCTTCGGTTTCCCTGCTGCATCTGCCGAAGGGCATCATCGAAGCTCAGGGAGAGGATTTGCGCTGTTGCGGAAACACTTGCTCCCAAGAAGATGATGAGTAAGATTTGTTTCATATATTAAGTTTTTCGTTTAGGTTGGAATAATAGTCTTTCAAACACTCTTTGCGAAAGATTGTTCGTTCGTATATTGCGTAAAAAACTAATAAAGCAGATTTATGAATGAAGTAGAAACAAAAGATGTGGGCACAACGGATTTGTCTGCCTACATGATGAAAGTGATTGAAGAACTAAGGCGTGACAGGAAGCCGCCGGCAGTACATATCTATGCCTGTACGCTCCGCTCCTTCATCCGCTTCTCCTGCAGCGGGGAGGAGGAGTGCTCCATGCCGATGCAGGAAGTCTTCACACCCGGTCGCCTGAAAGAGTACGAACAGTGGATGTTGCTCCGTAAACTGACGCAGAACACCATATCCACCTACATGCGTACTTTGCGTGCCGTTTACAACCGTTGGATGCCGCCCGGCACGGCGGAGCACAATCCGCGACTCTTCGATGATGTCTATACCGGTGTGGTGTCGCAGACCAAGCGTGCGCTCACTGCCCGCCAGATGGAACAGTTGCTGGAAGCCGACCTTTCCGGTCTTTCTCCACAGCAGCAGGCGGTACTTGCTTATTTTCTGCTGATGTTCTTGCTCCGCGGCATGCCTTTCATAGACCTTGCCCATTTGCGCAAGCGCGATATGCAGGATGGCAGGATAACCTACAGCCGCCATAAGACGGATAAGCCGATAACGGTACGCATTCCCCGTGAGGCTCTTGTGCTGATAGCGAAGTACGCCGACAGGCATTCCGCCTCGCCCTACCTTTTCCCCATACTCGATGCGAGGATACGGGACAGCTGGCAGTCGTACCGCAATTATCAGGATGCCCTTCGGCATTTCAATCGCAAGTTGGGGCAGGTGATGAGCCGCTTGCTGCCCGGGGTACGGGTCAGCTCATACACGGCCCGACACACATGGGCTACACTTGCTTTCCATAGCGGACAGCCGGTGGGGATTATCAGTCAGGCTTTGGGACATTCGTCCCTGCGGGTGACGGAAACCTATCTCAAGCCTTTCGGCAATGAGCTGGTCGATAAGGCAAACAGGCAACTGATAGCTTCCGTTAGAAAATGTAAATGGAAAAATGAAACAGAATATAGGGCAGGATTATAAGCCGGAATTACTTACCAAGTAACGGTGTTGTTAACGTTGTAAATATATGCTAAATTTTACCAAATGCCAATTAATTGTTAGAAAAAGTTTAATTAAATCTTGTATTTAGTCCTGAAGCCCGCAAATCCCACCTTATATAATATATATTGCCCCGTTCGTATTCCGTATAAGATATACGAACCCCTTTCCCCGCTTCGGATGTAAAAGCGGAGCCGAAACCTCGACAGTTGAAAGATGGAATTTATAGGGGTAATAACAGCTGAATCATGTACAGATTCCACGAATTGTACACTCTTCTCTTCGTATGCCGGCCATTACTTGGTAAGTAATACCCTATATACTATTATGTCCATGCTATCAGCACAAAAGTTATTGGCTATATTGTTCCTATTAGCCCTCTCTTTTCCCGTTTGCGGACAGGAAAATATCCGTATTACCCATACTGCATTTTTTCGTTTTGACAAGACAGACATTGATATTGCTTACGCTGATAATCGTAATGTGCTTAACTGCTTAGGAACTCTTTTATCCGATTCTTTTCATGTGTCCTTTATAGATTCAATTCATTTATATACCTATGCTTCTCCCGAAGGACGAGAGAAATACAATGTACAACTCGCTGTTCGACGTGCAGATACCATGCAACGCTATCTTGCCGATAACTATCCTTTGTTGTCATCCGTTCCTGTCTCTCTTTTTCCGCAAGGTGAGAACTGGGACGGGCTGCGAGCATTGGTTTCGGCAGATACAGCTTTCAATGAACGTGAAGAGGTATTGATGATACTTGATAAAGTGCATAATCCTGCCCGTCGTGAATCTCTGCTTAAATTCCTGAACGGTGGCAAAGCCTTCAGATATATGCAACAACATATTCTTCCGTTATTACGCAATGCCATGATTTGTATTGTTTGGATAAAAGGGTGTTTGAATTCGACAGCGCTTTCTGTATCTTTATGCCGAATGAAAACTGTTGGCGAAATGATAGAGACAGCAGGTTCTGTATCAACTTATCTGCCTGCTCCTACACCTTATATATATGTTCTTCCCAAAACTTCCGATAGATATTCCGCTTTGAAAACAAACCTCGCTGCATGGGCAATTGCTTCTGTCAATTTGGCCTATGAGATACAGATAGGTCACCGTTTTTCTCTTGATTTGCCTTTAGTGTGGAGTTCATGGGACTTGACACGTACTTCTGCCTTACGAATCGTCCTTTTTCAGCCGGAACTGCGTTATTGGTTTTCCAAACCGGGACGAGGGCATTTTCTCGGCCCGCATATACACATTGCTCGTTATAACCTGAAATGGAAAGAATATCGTTATCAGGATACTGGCTATCCTCTTTGGGGTGTAGGATTTAGTTACGGCTATACTGTTTCATTGACCGCTCTTTGGGGAGTGGAGTTTAATTTGGGTATGGGTTATGCAAACAGTCGTTATAAAACTTTCCTTAATATGCCGAATGGTGCGTTGTGTACTATTCGTCCGCTACGTTATTGGGGTGTCACCAATTTGGGACTGTCATTCATTTATAAACTGTCGAAACCATGAAGAAGATTATTATAAAAGGAAAATACCTTCATAAATCGTGCATTCCGATTTTATATTTACTGCTGCTGTTTCTTGGCGGTTGTATTCACCAATACCCTGATGAAACCCCAACGGAAAATGTCTCTTTGGAAATGGAACTCTTATTGGATGGTGAGTTTATTCCTTTACCTGCCATTACGAAAACCGATGAAGGTGTTGTGAATGAAAGTTATGCTTCCCGCGTTATCGTTGAAGCGCGCAGAGCAGGAGAATCTGTCTCTACCGTACGAGCTGTGACGATAGTCAATGAAGAAAAGCTGACGGGAGCCCAAATAACTCTTCCTTCGCCTCTGATTCTTAATCCTGCTTTTTACGACCTTACAGTTTGGGTAGATTATACGCGAACAGAGACGCTATCGGATACATATTATGCTACGGAGGACTTCTGTTCCGTTTCTTACCTGCTGCCTTATGAAGATGACTACTGCCGACGGGATGCTTTCTATGGTAATGCATCCGTGGATTTGACAGAACAGGAAGGAGAGTATAAGGTACGGATAAATCTAAAGCGGCCGTTGGCGTATTACCGTATTATTGCCACCGATGTGCAGCAGTTTCTGAATAAACAATATGCCAATGGTCATTCCGGTATAGGAGAATCTGAAATCATCGTGAACTATCAATATTTTCTCGTAACCCATTTGAATATTATTACGGGTGAGCCGATAAATTCTGCTCCCGGTTTTAGTTATACCCGCCAGATAAAGCTTACCGATTCAATGGCGGAGTGTGAACTTGCTGCCGACTATTTACTTGCGGACGATAAAAGTTCTATAATAACGGTGAGCCTTGCTGTGACAGATGGTAAAGAAGTATTGTTGAGCCGGACCACTGACTTGGAAATACCTTATCGGCGCGGATATACTACTACTGTGGAAGGCGCTTTCCTTTCCAGGAACAGCGGGAATGCTTCCGGTGGAATAAATGTCGGTGTGGACGGTGACTATGAGGGAGAAATAAATATCAATGTGTCTCATTAATTTATTAACTAAAAACTTTTATTTATGCAAACAAAACAATTGATTTTCAGTCTGATTGCTATAACAGCAATTTTGTTTGTCTCTTGCTCGGAACGACAATCGGCAACGGGGACAGAAGTGAGCGGAACCCAAATCTTCACTTTTAGCTTGGCTACAGAGGGAGATGTACAAACACGTGCCGCTGCGCCTACGGTGACAGGATATAAATTACAGTATTTCCTGCAAGTCCTGAATGCAGACGGAAATGCGATAGAAGCATCTTCCGATAATAACGAAACAGGTACATTCAGTGTAGAGTTACCTGCGGGTGTGGCTTATACCTGTTTGTTTTGGGCGCATTACATTCCGGATGCCGGCGGTGAAAATGAGTTCTTTGATACAACAGACCTTAAGGCTGTGACTTTAAAGAAGCATCTGACGCATGCCGACCAATGTCAGGCATTTTGTGCTACTGCATCAATAACGGTCGGTCAGGCATCGGGGGTTCACTCGATAGTTTTGAGGCGTGCTGTGGCACAGGTAAATATCAAGAGCAATGAAAAGATGGAGAAGTATTCCAAACTGACAGTAAGTTATACCAATGTTCCCAATACTTTTAATGTATCGGACAATACGGTTTCTTCTGCTGGCAGTGTTACGGATCCGTCTGCTTTTGAAGTAACCGATTTTACGGCAAATGCCGGTGCAGATGGCAGATTTACGTACCAGTCGGTTTATTCATTTGCTTCGGCAGATGGTGCCGGAAGTATGTTGAGTCTGGAGATAGATACTTATAACAGCGCAAATCCGGGTACTCCTTTGCAGAGCGTGACTATCGACCACGTGCCTACCAAAAAAAACTATAAGACCAATGTGGTGATTAGTTTTAATCCGGCAACTCTTACGCATACTTACACTTGTGATTTTGCAGATTGGGATGCAGATATAGATGTCAGTGTATGGGACGGGCAAACTCCTGCAGCCGATGCAAATGCCAAATTTGGTGATGCAAGCAAGAATGGCGATAGTGCAGAGACGGCTTACGTTATTTCCGGAGCTTCTGATCTTGCCCAGCTTGCAGCGAATGTGAATAGCGGAATATCTTATGAGAATAAATATTTCAAGCAGACAGTCAATATTCATCTGAACAATCATGACTGGATGCCTATAGGAACAACTACTAATCCTTTACGAGCAAATTACGATGGGGGAGGATATGAAATAATTGATTTGAAAGCTAACGTGACACAACAAAATGAGAATAGCGGTCTGTTCGGATATGCTGATGGCAATATTGTGATAAAGAATATCCATGTCAGCGGTGATGTAAAAAGCAAGTATAAAGCCGGTGGAATATGCGGAGGCATGTCAAAATATGAAGCAACGACTACGGGAGTGATAAGTGGATGCTCTTTCAAAGGAAGTGTAGAAGCGAGTTATGCAGGCGGTGGAATTTGTGGAGAAGCGGAAGGAAAAACCATTATAGTGTCGTGTGCCAATTATGGTACGGTAATTTGTGCCTATCAGGGTGGTGGAATTGTAGGTATAGCTTCGACTGCGACCGGTGCTGTTGTAGCAGGATGTTATAATGCAGGAAATATAAATGAGGGTTACAGTTCCGCCACAAGTGGAGGTATTGTAGGAGCGTCTGGCACTGCCATAGGTTGCTATAATACGGGAGTAGTAGACGGGGCACGGATAAAAAGTCTTGCTGATAATACGACAAACTGTTTTACTGCAGTATTGTATGGAGAGTCTCAGAATGGAACAACAGTATTCGGCGGAAGTGCCTGGCCGGCTTATAACACTGCCGGTAGTTCTTGGTTTGTAGCCGATGCTCCCGATGGTTCGTATACTTACGATACAAATTCGAAAACTTTTTCAGACTGTAAGTTTTGGAAGACTGGTGGCCGTTGGAATGATACAGCACCCGTATATCCCAAACTCTGGTGGGAACAGTAACCTATGACAATGTGTGTCGTGCTCTGATGGGCAACACCGAATAGAGAATTGTCTGAACATGCAAAGGTGCATCAAAAAACAGATTTCTTTCCCACGACTTGATGTACCTTTGTTTTCAATGCAGTCGCTGTAAGCACTGCAACCAATCGTATCATAACAATTAAAAAAAACATACAATGGCAGAAAATATCAAATATCAGATCAATGGCCAGTTGGCCGACAATACCGTTACGGTGGATAACAAGGAAGACATGATTCTTGTCCCCGTCAGCATCGGCAGTGCAAACGAGGCACGTATCATCGCGGAGATGAAAGCCGAGGACTCAGGTCTGCGCGAGGAGACCATCAAGCACGTATTCGAATTGGAGAAACGTGTTATCAAACGCCTGCTCATGAGCGGCTACAACGTGAATACGGGTCTTTACTACGCCAGCGTCAGCTTTCGCGGTGTCATAGAGAACTCGCAATGGAATCCCGCAAAGAACTCTATCGTGGTGAATTTCAATGTAGGAGCGGATTTGCGCCAGGCAATAAAGAATACTACCGTAGGCATCATTGGCGAGAAGGGGGCAGCCATGTTCGTTACAGGCGTACAGGATGCCGCCACCCGTGCACAGGATGCCAGCGCCACCGCAGGACGAGCTTTCACCCTCACAGGCGGTAAACTGAAAATAGCCGGTACGGACCCCTCAGTAGGCATCACTCTGACCGATTCTTCCGGTGCGGAAACAAAAATAACGGAAGACCTCTATGTCGTGAACGACCCGTCCCGACTGACGTTCATCATCCCCGCAGGCCTTGCCGACGGCACGTACGAACTGAAAGTGACGACGCAATTCTCCGGTTCCGGTTCTAAATTACTGAAAACCCCACATAGCGCCGCCAAAACCATTTATATCGGCAAAGCGCCCGAAGGCGGAGGCGGTTCGTCCGGCAGTGAAGAAGAAAATCCTCTCGGATAAACAAGAGTTGGTATGCAGCCACGCTGCACAGTACTGTGCAGTATGACTGCATAGCCTTGTGCAGGGTAGCTGCATAGAACTGTTCGGGATGGCTGCATAATGCCATCTGTCATTACTCCCGATTATGGTGGGAAACATATAAAAAGTGCTGTTCATAGAATCTTATGGACGGCACTTTTTGTAACTCAATGAAAATACATAAGGAAAGATACTTTCGCTTTCTATCTCTATAAAAAGGATTTTGTATCTTTGTCATCCGAATTAAAACCATGCAGCGTACCTGAACTCTGCAAGTGGTTTTATGCTTTTACAAAAGAAGATGATTGACAAAGAAATAAGTAATCTGAAAGCTATTGATACCTTGATCCGGCAGGAACAGCCTTTGGCCGTTTATCGTATTCCAGGTGAGGACACTCCCCGTTTGCTGACACAAGCGTCGGGAAGCGTCCGTCTGTTGTATGACCTTAAAGACTTGGACGGGGCACGCGGTTTCGTCATTGCACCGTTCCGTGCAAGCGAGTCGTGCCCGATTGTGCTGATACAGCCGGAGCAGTGGGGACAGCCTTTGCCGCTTGGCGAGTACGCGGAAGAGGAGCTGGAAGCTTTCCGGTTGCGTCAAGGCAGGGAAACATTTTCAGAAGCTTGCACGGAAGAGTACGAAGCATGCTTCCGGACATTTATAGAAGCCTTGCGCAGCAAGCAGTTTGACAAATTGGTCCTTTCCCGTAAATCCGTCATCGGGCAGTGCCCGGGTTTCTCTCCCTCGGCAGTGTTTCGTGCGGCATGCAAGCATTATATTCATTCTTATATATACTTATGCTATACGCCCCGGACAGGTGTCTGGATGGGTAGTACCCCTGAGATTATCTTATCCGGGGAGAAAAACGAGTGGAGCACCGTGGCATTGGCGGGAACCCAACCTTTGCAGGATGGCAGACTGCCGCAGGAATGGGGCGAGAAGAACCGGCAGGAGCAGGACTATGTGGCGTCTTATATCCGTCGGCAGCTTCTGTCATCGGGCATTCATCCCACGGAGAGCGGTCCGTATCCCGCTTATGCCGGAGCACTGTCGCACCTGAAAACGAGTTTCCGTTTCACCTTGAAAGATAACAACCGTTTGGGAAGCCTTCTGGAGCTTCTGCATCCGACTCCTGCCGTGTGCGGTCTGCCGAAAGAGGAGGCATACCGTTTTATACTGGACAACGAAGGGTATGACCGCCGTTATTATTCCGGTTTCATCGGGTGGCTCGACCCTGACGGCAAGACGGATTTATACGTGAACCTGCGGTGCATGCACATCGAAAACGGGCAGTTGTCTTTCTATGCCGGCGGCGGACTGCTGGCTTCTTCGGAGCTGAATGACGAATGGCTGGAAACGGAAAAGAAGTTGCAGACCATGAAACGGTTGGTAAGCATGTCCCTATAATCCATAAATCGCTAATCTTTAATCACTGAACCATGTATACAGACAAAAAGAATATACTCCAACTGGCAGCGCTTCTCGAGGCGTACGGAATTACCAGGGTCGTGTTGTGCCCGGGCAGCCGCAATGCCCCCATCGTGCATACTTTGTCCAATCACCCGGGCTTTGTTTGCCATGCAATGACGGATGAGCGGAGTGCGGGGTATTTCGCCCTCGGCCTGGCTTTGAATAGCGGCAAGCCCGTTGCGGTGTGCTGCACTTCGGGAACTGCCTTGCTGAATCTCCACCCTGCTGTGGCGGAGGCCTTTTATCAGAAAGTTCCCTTGATAGTCATTTCCGCCGACCGCCCGGCTGCTTGGATAGGACAAATGGACGGACAGACGCTTCCGCAGCCGGAGGTGTTCCGGTCGCTGGTCAAGAAATCCGTCAACCTTCCCGAAATTCATACGGAGGAGGATGAGTGGTTCTGCAACCGACTGATAAACGAAGCCCTGCTGGAAACCAACCATCACGGAAAAGGACCGGTACATATCAATGTGCCCGTTTCCGAGCCTTTGTTCAATTTCACGACGGAGGCGCTGCCCCAAGTGCGTGTCATCACCCGCTATCAGGGGCTGAATGTCTACGACCGCGATTATAACGAACTCATCGACCGCATGAACAAATACCGGAAGCGGATGATTGTGGTGGGGCAGATGAACCTTATCTATCTGTTTGAAAAGCGGTATACCAAACTGCTGTATAAACATTTTGCATGGCTGGCGGAGCATATCGGCAACCGGACGGTTCCGGGCATTCCCGTGAAGAATTTCGATGCGGCGCTCTATGCCATGCCCGAAGATAAAATGGACCAGATGGCTCCCGAACTGCTGATTACTTACGGAGGGCATATCGTATCCAAACGGTTGAAAAAGTATCTTCGCCGGCATCCGCCCAAAGAGCATTGGCATGTGTCGCCGGATGGCGAGGTGACCGACCTTTACGGCTCCTTGACCACCGTTATAGAAATGGACCCGTTTGAGTTTCTGGAAAAGATAGCGGCCCTGCTTGAAACCCGGACTCCCGAATATCCCCGCATCTGGGAAGACTACTGCAAGGCTGTTCCCGAACCGGAGTTCGCTTATTCGGAGATGGCGGCAGTGGGGGCGTTGATAAAGTCCTTGCCGGAAGCATCGGTACTGCATCTGGCAAACAGTTCGGTGGTGCGTTATGCCCAGTTGTATGCCGTTTCGCCCACCGTAGAGGTTTGCTGCAACCGGGGAACCAGCGGCATCGAAGGTTCGCTTTCCACGGCTGTGGGGTATGCGGCGGCATCTGACAAGCTGAACTTCGTTGCTATCGGAGATTTGAGCTTCTTTTACGATATGAATGCGTTGTGGAATGCCAATATCGGTCCCAACCTGCGCATCCTTTTACTGAATAACGGCGGCGGAGAAATCTTTCATACATTGCCGGGGCTCGACATGTCGGAGTCTTCGCATAAGTTTATCACAGCGGTTCACAAGACTTCGGCCAAAGGCTGGGCGGAAGAGCGGGGATTCCTTTACCTGCGTGCGGAGAACGGCGGACAGTTGGCTGAGGCCATGAAGTCCTTCACCAGTCCGGAGGCAGCGGAGCGCCCCGTCTTACTGGAAGTGTTTACCGACAAGGACGAAGACACCCGTATGTTGAAGAATTATTATCATCAATTAAAATAGAATACAGATTATGCAGACAAAAAGAGAATGGACAACCATCCGGGAATATGAAGATATTCTTTTTGAATACTATAACGGAATTGCCCGTATCACCATCAACCGCGAACGCTACCGCAATGCGTTTACCCCGACCACTACCGCTGAAATGAGCGATGCCTTGCGCATCTGCCGTGAGGAAGCGGATATTGATGTGATTGTCATTACCGGAGCGGGCGACAAGGCTTTCTGCTCCGGAGGCGACCAGAATGTGAAAGGACGCGGCGGGTATATCGGTAAGGACGGCGTTCCCCGCTTGAGCGTATTGGACGTGCAGAAGCAAATCCGCAGCATCCCGAAACCCGTGATTGCCGCCGTAAACGGTTTTGCCATCGGTGGCGGACACGTGCTGCATGTGGTGTGCGACTTGTCCATCGCTTCCGAGAACGCTATCTTCGGCCAGACAGGTCCCCGTGTGGGAAGTTTCGATGCCGGATTCGGCGCATCTTACCTGGCTCGTGTGGTAGGTCAGAAGAAAGCGCGTGAAATCTGGTTCCTTTGCCGGAAATACAATGCGCAGGAAGCGTTGGAAATGGGATTGGTCAACAAGGTAGTGCCTTTGGAGCAACTGGAAGACGAGTATGTGCAGTGGGCGGAAGAGATGATGCAGCTCAGTCCGCTGGCTTTGCGCATGATTAAGGCGGGGCTGAATGCGGAGCTGGACGGACAGTCGGGCATTCAGGAACTGGCAGGCGACGCTACCTTGCTCTATTATCTGACGGATGAAGCCCAGGAAGGTAAGAACGCATTTCTGGAGAAACGCAAGCCTAACTTCAAGCAGTATCCCAAATTCCCCTGACACCCGTAATGGACTGCAAGATAGAGATTATCCCCCGGTTGCTGCATTTCAAGCAGCCGGCGGGGACTTCCCGCGGGGTGTATACGACCCGGAAAGTGTGGTATCTTCATCTGACCTCTCCCGACTATCCGGGCAGGACGGGAATAGGAGAGTGCGCTCCGCTGCCTGCATTGAGCTGTGACGACCTTCCCGATTACGAGAATATACTTGCCGGGGCTTGCCGGCGGCTGGAACAGTGCGGGGGAGAACTGGATACGGATGTCTTGCGCGACTATCCGTCCATCCTGTTCGGATTGGAAACGGCGTTCCGTCATCTCCTGACGGGCAGTTGGGCATTGTACGATACGGACTTCTCGCAAGGAAAGGCGGGGATTCCGATAAACGGGCTTATCTGGATGGGCGACTTTGACACGATGCTCTCCCGGATAGAGGAGAAAATGGCAGCCGGTTTCCGTTGCATCAAACTGAAAATCGGCGCTATCGGCTTTGAGGATGAGTTGGCTCTGCTTCGCCATATCCGTGCACATTTCTCTTCCAGGGAGATAGAGTTGCGTGTGGATGCCAACGGCGCTTTCTCTCCGGCTGATGCGATGGAGAAACTGAAACGCCTGTCCGAACTGGAGCTGCACTCCATTGAACAGCCCATCCGTGCAGGGCAGTGGGAGGAAATGGCGCGTCTTGCTGCCGACTCTCCGCTGCCGATAGCCTTGGATGAAGAACTGATAGGCTGCAATACGCCGGAAGGGAAGCGGAAGCTGCTTTCGGCAATCAATCCGCAGTATATTGTTCTCAAACCTTCTTTGCACGGCGGGATATGCGGTGGCAACGAGTGGATTGCCGAAGCGGAAAAACGGCATATTGGCTGGTGGATTACTTCGGCTCTGGAGTCGAATATCGGCCTGAATGCAATAGCCCAATGGTGTGCCACCTTCGATAATCCGCTGCCTCAGGGGCTGGGTACGGGACTGCTTTTTACGGACAACGTGGAAATGCCTCTTGAGGTGAGGAAAGATTGTTTATGGTTTTGTAATGATGATATTTAAAGGTATCCGATGATATTCGACCGACAACGACAGCGTTTGCTGCTGCAAGGAAAGGAGTATACGGCCGGGGATATATCCCGGTTGGTGGCGGAGGGAGCGGAAAACTGCCCGCCCGCCTTGTGGGATTTGTATCTTTTTCTGGAGAAGTGGTTCGATGCCTCTCCGGTTATCACCGTCCATACGTCGGGCTCCACAGGCACGCCGAAAGAGCTGGTGGTGCGCAAAGACCGGATGATGCAGAGCGCCCGCCTCACTTGCGAGTTTCTGAACTTGCAAGCGGGAGATACCGCTTTGCTGTGTATGAACCTTCGTTATATAGGGGCTATGATGGTGGTGGTGCGTTCTCTGGTTGCGGGGCTGAATCTGATAGTGCGTCCTGCTTCCGGCCATCCTCTTTCGGATATAGAAGAGCCGCTGAGATTTGCGGCGATGGTTCCTTTGCAGGTTTATAACACGCTCCGTGTTCCCGAAGAAAAGGCGCGGCTGGAGCAGACGGATATTCTGATTATCGGCGGCGGAGCGGTGGACGACAGTCTGGAGGCGGAAATGAGCGCTCTTCCCACGGCGGTCTATTCTACGTACGGCATGACGGAAACGTTGTCCCATATCGCATTGCGCCGTCTGAACGGAGATACCGCTTCCAAGCATTATTATCCTTTTCCCTCGGTCGAACTGTCCTTATCTGCTGAAAGTACGCTGGTTATTAAAGCTCCGCTGATTTGCGGGGAGGTCTTGCAGACCAATGACATTGCCTGCCTCTATCCCGATGGAAGTTTTACCATTGCAGGCCGGAAAGATAACGTTATCAATAGCGGTGGAATCAAGATACAGGCGGAGGAAATGGAGAAAAGACTACGGCCGTTTATCCCTGTACCGTTTGTAGTTACTTCTGTTCCCGATCCGCGTTTGGGGCAGGCGCTTACCTTGCTGATTGCCGGACAGGTGGATGTAAGAGAACTGGAGAGTAAGTTGCAGACGGTGCTGGATGCCTATCATCGCCCCAGACATATTTTTATGACAGAATCGATACCGCAAACGGAGAACGGTAAAACAGACCGTGCCGGATGCCGTATATTAGCTCGACAAATGAAAAAACTTCACCCTTTGATGTTTGCCGGAACCGGCAGCGACGTGGGCAAGAGCATTATAGCCGCTGCCTTTTGCCGCATTTTCAGGCAGGACGGATACCGGCCTGCTCCCTTCAAAGCGCAGAATATGGCGCTTAACTCGTATGCTACTCCCGAAGGACTGGAGATAGGACGTGCACAGGCCGTGCAGGCGGAAGCCGCCGGAGTGTCGTGCCATACGGACATGAATCCGTTACTGCTGAAACCCCAGTCGGACCGGACTTCGCAAGTGGTATTGAACGGTAAGCCTATCGGCAGTCGTGGTGCATACGACTATTTCCGCAAGGAAGGACGCGAGGAGTTGCGCAGGGAAGTATGTGCGGCGTATGACCGCCTTGCGCAGAAATATAATCCCATCGTATTGGAAGGTGCGGGCAGCATCTCCGAAATCAACCTGCGCGAGGTAGACCTCGTGAATCTGCCGATGGCAATGTATGCCGGTGCGGACGTGATTCTGGTAGCGGATATAGACCGTGGCGGGGTCTTTGCCAGTGTGTACGGTTCGGTAATGCTGCTTACTCCCGAAGAACGCAAGCATGTAAAAGGTATTCTTATCAATAAGTTCCGGGGAGATATACGTCTCTTCGAGTCCGGCGTCAAAATGCTGGAAGAGCTTTGCGGAATTCCGGTGGTCGGGGTGGTTCCTTATTATAAGGATATCTATATCGAGGAAGAGGATTCGCTTGCCCTTGCCACCAAATCATTGCAGGCGGAGCAGGGTAAGGTGAATATAGCTGTGGTTCTGCTGCGCCACCTCAGCAACTTCACGGATTTCAATGTGCTGGAACGCGACCCGCGCGTGCATCTTTTCTATACCAACAACACCGACGAACTGGCGAAGGCGGATATCATCATCCTGCCCGGCAGCAAGAGTACCCTTGCCGACCTCTATGAATTGCGCCGCAACGGAGTGGCGCAAGCCGTCATCCGCGCCCATCGTGAGGGAACTGCCGTGTTGGGCATCTGCGGCGGCTATCAGTTGATGGGGCAGGAAGTGCTCGACCCCGACCACGTGGAAGGGGAGATAGAACGGTTGCCCGGTCTTGGACTGCTGCCCGTAAGTACACGAATGACGGGAGAAAAGGTGACGCGACAGGTGAACTTCCAACTTCTTGAAAGCTGCCGTGCCGCTGTTCCGCAAGGTAACTCTTCCTCCTCTATTTTCAACAACCAACCTTCAGCGTCCCATTTTCTGCTAAAAGGCTACGAGATTCACATGGGTAGTACCGTACCGGTGGAGGGAGCGTCCGCTTCTCCGCTGAACCGGTTGGAAAGCGGGCAATGTGACGGGTATATCGTGGACCGTACGTGCATGGGGACTTACATTCACGGCATTCTCGACAATCCGGAGTTTATCGACTTCCTGCTCGAACCGTTTGCCGGTAAATTGTCGGAAGAGGCGGAAACGTTCAACTACCGGCAGTTTAAGGAAGAGCAGTACGACAAACTCGCCGACCATGTGCGGCAGCATGTCAATCTGCCGCTTATTTACAAGATATTGACGGACAACAATTAAAATCGGATAGAATATGATTGACGGACACGGAGACGATTCCTATAAATACAGCCGCCCGATAACGGCAAATTTCAGTTCCAACGTGTACAGCAAGGTGAATCTTTCCCGTTTGAAAGCTCATCTTTGCGAATGTATCGGGGAGATAGGCAATTACCCCGAACCCGAACCCTATACGTTGGAAGCCCGTATAGCTTCCCGCTGTCAGCTACCGTCCGGAGCTGTTTGCGTAACGAATGGCGCAACGGAGGCCATATACCTTATTGCACAGACTTTCCGGGGTACGAATACAGCTATCCTGCAACCCACTTTCAGCGAATATGCGGATGCCTGCCGTATGCACGGACACCGGGTGAGTTCGCTTTATCAACTGCCGAAGGAGCAGGACGGGTATCGCCTGCCGGACGATGTGCGGATGCTGTGGCTCTGCAACCCCAACAATCCCACGGGAACGGTGGCCGATAAAGAATATATGCGCGGATTGATTGAACATAATCCGCAGGTTTGTTTTATTATAGACCAGTCTTATGAGTTCTTTACGCTGTGTCCGCTTTTCTCTCCGGCAGAGGCGGCGGAGTATCCGAATGTACTGCTGCTGCATTCCATGACGAAAAGGTATGCGATTCCCGGTTTGCGGCTTGGATATGTAACGGGCAGCTCCGGTTTGCTGGAGCGGCTGCGCACCAACCGTATGCCGTGGTCGGTCAACCGGCTTGCCATTGAAGCAGGACTTTTCCTGTTGGAGAACGATGTGCCCGAACCGGTGGATGTGGCTGCTTATTTGCAGGAGACGGCGCGTCTGGGCAAAGCGCTCAAAACCGTAGGCGGATTGGACGTTTGGGATACGCAGACGCATTTTATGCTGGTGCAGCTTCGCATGGGCAAGGCGTCTGCCTTGAAAGAGTATCTTGCCAGGGAGCATGGCATACTTATTCGGGATGCGTCCAACTTTGCGGGGCTGGACGAGCGCTTTTTCCGCATAGCCACACAGACACCGGAAGAGAACGACAGGCTGGTGGCGGCGATAGAGGAATTTATGGCGGGGTAGAGCCGGCGTAATAGTAGAACCTGAGTGATAAACATTTTATGGAAGATATAATCATATTTTTAGGCATTGCTTTCAATCTGAACCTGCCGCTGCTTACGGCATGGCTGCTCGACCACTGGTTGGGCGATCCTGTCTGGCTGCCGCATCCTGTGGTGGCTTTCGGAAAGACCATCTCGTTCTGTGAGCATCGTCTGAATAAGGGGAATGCCCGTTTTCTGAAAGGGGCTGTCATGTCGTTGGTACTGGTGGCAGGCGTTTATCTGCTTACATTGTTCCTGCTGCGTTGGGCAGCGCATTATTCTCCCGGTCTGCTTTTGACTTTGCAGGTGCTGCTCATCTTTTATTGCCTTGCGGGTACTACGCTGGTGCGAGAAGTCTGCGGGGTGTTTAAGGCTGTAGACCGTTCGTTGGAAGAGGGAAGGAAGCAGGTAGCCCGTATTGTGGGGCGCGACACTTCCGGACTTTCGGCGCAGGAAGTACGTACGGCGGCATTAGAGACGTTGGCAGAGAACCTGAGCGACGGCGTAATCGCTCCGCTGTTCTGGTATATGTTGCTGGGTGTGCCGGGGATGCTTGCCTATAAGATGATAAATACACTCGACTCCATGATAGGGTATAGGAATGAACGCTATCGTCGGTTCGGCTGTTTCGCGGCACGTCTGGACGATGTAGCCAACTATATCCCCGCCCGTCTGACGGCTTTTCTCATGGTGGCGGTTTCCGGCAGATTCCCGTTGCTGCTTTTTGTGGGGAAATACGGCAGCAAGCATGCCAGTCCCAATTCCGGCTATCCGGAAGCGGCACTTGCCGGAATATTGGACTGCCGCTTCGGTGGTCCTCACAACTATTTTGGCGAGGAAGTGTGGAAACCTTATATCGGCAACAATGAACGGCCTTTGACAACCGAAGACATGAGGATTGCCGTGCGTATCAACCGCAGTGTGGAATGGATAATGGTAATCATTGTTGTTGCTACCGCTACCTGCATGTACGTTATTCCCTCATTCTTCTGAGTGCTAAAGGGTAATCCTGACGATACCGCCATAGGGTGTCAGTGCGCTGAATGCCTCTTCGGGTTTGATGATGCCGGCATATATCTGTGCGCAAATCAGGACGCCGCCGTGGGCAAAAACGGCCACTCGCTGGTAGGGCTTTCCTTTCAGCTCATCGAGAAAGTCGCTGACACGCCGGTACTGCATAGCGAACGACTCGCCGCCCGTAGCCGCTACATTCAAATAGTCGGCATACCACTCTTGTAGGCGCGGGTCGTCGTTGCAGTCGAAAGGTTTCATTTCCCAACTGCCGAAGTTTATTTCCATAATCCGTTTGTCACGTTCTGCATCCGGATAGCCGCAATAGGTGGCAAGGCGTACGCAGCGCGTAAGCGGACTGGTATATACATGGTCGAAAGGCAAAAAGGCTTTCAGGTTCTCTTGGGTAACGGCCGCTTCCTGTTCGAATGTCGGTTTCAGGGGAACATCCGTTTGTCCGTAGCATACGCCGGGCGGTACATCGACGGATGTGTGACGAATAAGTATGACTTCCATAATTCTTCAGATTAAATGTTTAGTGAAAATAAAAGGGAACCGAGACAAAGTCCGTAAGGAAATCGATTCCAAAACCTGCATAGATATATACCAATACAAGGCTGCCTATGTAGAATGCCAGTTCGCAAAGCAGGAAAGCCGCTCCGCAGCAATCACCCGTATATCCTTGCAGGCGGCGTTTCATAAGGCGGCACAGCAGTACGAATGCGAGCAGCGGGAAGAGGGTGGCAGGCCACATCTTTACTGGCAGGAGTAAGACGAAAGGAAGCAATCCGCAGATGAAGGCGGATATCAATTCCTGGCGGCTCATGCGGTTGTACACGACTTTAGCCTTGCTGTCTTCTTCTTTTCGGGCGTATGGCAGGCAGTTAATGAGTTGGGATGCGCAGAATTTGCACCAGCAGTCGCCGCAGAAGACAAGGATACAAAGGAAATTCAGAGGCAGATTGCGCATCTGTAACAGCAATAGGAAATAGAATATCAGTCCGATAACTCCGTAGCTTCCTATATGGGAATCTTTCATGATGGCAAGCGTACGCTCGCGGGTGGTGCCGCCGCCGAACCCGTCCAGAAAGTCCGCTAACCCGTCTTCGTGCAGGCATCCCGTAACAAGCAGGCGGGCGATGATAGCTATAATCCAGGCAAGGGATACGGGCAGTATCTGTCCGGTCAGCCAGAGAGTGCCTGCCATGATGCCGCCCGTCAGCCAGCCGGTTAGCGGCCAGTAGGGTACTACATGCTTGAAACATTCGGCGGGTACTTCCCTGATTTTCCAAAAGGGCAGTCGGGTGAAGAAGATAAATGCAGCCAGTATGTTCATTATATATAGGTATTGTCTATAAAATTAAAATATGGGTACTATCAACAAAGTTATATATGTTATCTATAAAATGGTTCTCTGCTTAAAGATGCCGTTTGAGGGGCTTCTCAAAAGTATTTGGTGATGGAAGCGTGTGCGAAGTTATCCATTTCATTAATCATGCGGACAGCCGATTCTATAATGGGATATGCACAGATAGCTCCCGTGCCTTCTCCGAGTCTTAATCCTAAATGCAGCAACGGTTTGGCATTTAATGAGTCAAGTACAAGCTTATGCCCGCATTCATCTCCGCAATGTCCGAATACGGCATAATGTAGCACTTCGGGATACAGCTTGGCAGCGGCAAGGATACAGTTTGTCATGATGAAGCCGTCTACCAGAATAATCATTTTCAGCTCGGCGGCTTGCAGCATGGCGCCTACTGCCATAACCATTTCCAAGCCGCCGAAGTAGCGGATGATGTCACGCGGCGAACCGTCTCCTTTGTAGTTGTCCAACGACTGTTTCAACACTTCGTACTTATGGCGGATGCCTGCATCGTCCAGTCCGCTTCCCGCACCGACGCATTCTTTTAGCGGAATGCCGGTGAAGCAGCTCATCCATAGGGAAGAAGAGGATGTATTGCCTATCCCCATTTCCCCGAAACTGAGTATGTTACTGCCTTCTTCGCGGCAACGGCGCACCACTTCCGCACCCCGTTCCAGGCAAAGTTCCATTTCCGTTTCGGTCATTGCAGCTTCGTGCAGATAGTTGCGTGTGCCTTTGCGCACTTTCATATTGATGATGCCTTTTTCATAAGGCAGGTCATAATCTACTCCCGCATCCACTATCTTTAATGTAAATCCGTGCTGACGGCACAGGAAATTGACACCGGCACCCCCATGAAGGAAATTACTGATTTGTTGCCAGGTAATTTCTTTGGGTGAGAGGCTGACACCTTCCTCTACAATACCATGATCGGCAGCAAAGATGATATTCTGAGGATGTTGCAGAGTGGGAGTCAGGCTTTGCTGGATGAGCCCTACCTGAAGCGCAAGGCTTTCCAGCATTCCCAAAGACCCTTTCGGCTTGGTCAGGTTATTGATTTTCTCAACCAGTGCCGGTCGTATAGCTTCATCCGGTCCTATTATATCAAATGTCTTCATAATTTTATACCTTATACTTCATTCTTATATTCCGTACTTATTCACACTTAATTTTTGTTGCAATCCCCGACACCATTAAAATCACTTCATCTGCCCGTGAAGCCACATACTGGTTCATCCAGCCTTGCATATCCGTAAACTTCCGTTGTATTTTGTTTTCGGATGTGCCGCCCATACCTATCTCGTTGGTGACAAATATAAATGTGGCATCCTGTGCTGTAAAGCGGTCGAATTCGGCTTTGGCTGCGGCAAGGGAACGGTCTGTATCGGCATCCAGGTCGAAAAAGAAATTGGTACACCACAACGTTATGCAGTCTATCAGTACGGTGCGTCCGGACAGCGAGTGGCGGCTCAGCTCTTTATCTTCTTCTATGTTTGTCCATTCCGGTCCGCGCCTTTCCTGATGGTGTATCACCCGTTTGCGGAATTCTTCATCCCATATACGTGCCGTAGCGAGGTAGACGGGGTTGGGCGAGAGGCTGAGTGCCAGCTTTTCCGCATAGGTACTTTTGCCCGAACGTGCTCCACCGGTAATAAGTATGATTCGTCTCATTGGTTTGCTTGAAGTTTTTATGAAAGCAAATGTACATGATTTCTGCGGCAGTGGCAAGAATAGAGTATTTTTTTAGCGGTTTCGTTTTTTCTTTTTTAAAAGATTTCATTACCTTTGCCGATGTTTTCAGAATAAAGGGAAAAACATCTGCGGAAGTAGCTCAGTTGGTAGAGCATCAGCTTCCCAAGCTGAGGGTCGCGGGTTCGAGTCCCGTTTTCCGCTCTCTTGAAAATCAAGCAGTTACAAATAAAGTAGCTGCTTATTTTTTTATATATGCTGAATAACATTCCGCTTTTAGACCCTTTTAAACCCTTTTAATCTTATCTTTGTATGCAAATTCTATGCAAATTTTCAGATTTGCATAAACTAAAAACATAGATATATGGCAACGGTTAAATTCTACCTTGATAAAAGAAGGCAAAAAAAAGATGGTACTTATCCGATAAAGTTGAATGTATTCCACAACAAACAAATAATGATAGCTACGCAGCTAAGTGCATCGGAAAAAGAATGGAATGGGAATGAATATTCTGTGCGTGCACAAAATTACAAGCCGAGGAATATAGTTGCCCGTGGAATAATAAACAAGGCGGAAACAGTAATATTTACTTTAGAGCAACAAGAAAAGTTGAAATCAACTACAGACAAAGCTTTGAAGAAGTTGATAGAGGACGCTATAAGTAGCAAGGTTGAAAATCAAAAGACGTTTCTCTATTATCTTGATGAATTCGTTTCCAAGAAAACCAATCAGGGGACTAAGTCTATATATACAACCACAAGAAACAAGATTGAGGAATACGATAGTTATTGTACTTTTGAGAGCATGGATAAGTCATGGCTGGAAAACTTTGAAGCATGGATGGCAAAGACGATGAAGGTTAATGCCTACGCTATTCATTTACGGAACATACGTAGTGTATTCAACTACGCCATTGATGAGGAGTACACAACATTGTATCCATTCAGAAGGTTTTCAATAAAGAAAGAGGAAACCCGAAAACGCAGCCTTACAGCAGAACAACTTAGGTTATTGAGAGATTACCCATGTGAGGAATACCAGATTAGATATAGGGATATGTTCATGCTCATGTTCTATCTCATAGGAGTAAATGCAGCCGATTTGTTCAACGCAAAACATTCTGCATTGGTAAATGGTCGTTTTGAATATAAAAGAGCTAAGACGGGGAAATTATACAGTATTAAAGTAGAACCGGAAGCGCAGGCTATAATTGAGAAATACAAAGGGAAGGATTATCTTCTTAATATAATGGATGACTACGGAAATTACAAGGATTTCCTACATCGTATGGGAATAGGGTTAAAACAGATTGGAGAGACAGAAAGGAAGGGATTGGGAGGGAAAAAGAGTAGAAATCCTTTATTCCCTGATTTGTCCTCATATTGGGCAAGACACACATGGGCCACGGTAGCGGCAGAACTCGATGTCCCCAAAGAGGTAATCGCCCACGCGCTTGGGCATAGTTGGGCGAACAGTACAACAACCGACATCTATATCCGTTTCGATATGAAAAAAGTGGATGAAGCGAATAGAAAGGTTATTGATTTCGTGAACAATATCAATATGTAAATATATCATTATAAATACAATAAAATGTTAATATAAAGATATACTTCTATATCTATAATATATTGATTATTAGATGGTAATGTGTATATCATTTTTATTATATCATCCTTTTAGGCGTTCTTGCTCCCTTTTAGCCCCTTTTAGCGACAGAATGAAAAGTAAATATTAAAGATTGTTCCTTTTCTCCGATTGTGCAAAAAAACATTCCTACTTTTACCCGTGTAACAAGTACGGGATGTTACCAGACATTGATTAAACATTCTCCTTATGGAGGTTATATATGATTGCCTCGTAGTAGCTCGTACCTATTACGGGGCTTTCTATTTAAAGCCAGTATACAATCGGTCATGACGCTGTGTGTGCACCTCTGACCGATGAAGGAACCTTGTAGAGGGCTGTGAAAACGGGGCGGGAAACCGCAGGAAGTACGATGCAAGGAAGCACTTAGAGGATGCTTGTACGGGTGTCACCCCACCTAAAACCTCGAAGCGGATGCAGGTTGATGTCATTCGCCCCTTGAAAGGCTCGGTCGTTATACGGGAGTTTGGAACCATTCAAGAGGAAAGTCCGTTGGCCGTTTGGCTCAATACGTTCAGGTGAAATCGGACTGCCAAATCGCCTAAAGGACACTCTATACCCACGTGGCTGGTGTTGCCGGGAATTTGGGTTGAGTGTATAACCAATAAGCCATGATTAAGAACATTAAAATATGCGCTATAATTGCAATATATTTTTATTATCTTTGCAAAAGCATGTCAAGTGGCATGCTTCCCATACTAACGAAAAGACATGAAAGGACTTACAATCAAACAAGAGAATTTTTGCAACTACTACATCGAAAGCGGTAATACTTCCGATGCCTATCGTCGTGCCTATTCGTGCGAGAAGATGAAAGATAAACAAGTGTGGGAAGAATCTTGCAAGTTGTTGTCCAACCCAAAGGTAGCCCAAAGGGTCAAAGAGTTGCAGGAGGAACAAAAAAACAAATCGGATATAACTAAAGAACGCATTCTACAAGAATTGTCCGGTATAGCTTTCTCATCCATTGCCAGCATGCACAACACATGGATAGAGCGTAAAGAATTTGATGAACTCTCTGACAAAGAGAAATCAGCAATAAAAAGCATATCCACCAAAATATTGAAAAAAAATATCGGAACAAGTGATGCTCCGGAAATTGTAGATGTTGAATATGTGAAGATAGAACTTTATGATAAGATAAAGGCTATTGAGCGTATATGTAAAATGCTTGGGTTTGATGAGCCTACCGAAATAGAGATGAATACCAGCAAACCCATAAGTGTCGAGGATGCAAAGAAACTGATAGAAAGGCTATGATGGACGGTGTACGGTATCTACAAGCATTTTGTATGTCGGGCGTTCTCAATTACACAAAATTTTTCTTTAAAAGTAAAACAGGGCGCAAATTTGTGGTGAGCAGACACCATGAACGCATATGTAATGCGTTGGATGATGTTATTTCCGGAAAAATTCAAAAACTGATAATCAATATTGCACCACGATATGGAAAGACCGAATTAGCCGTAAAGAACTTTATATCATACGGATTGGCACTCAACCCTTCCTCAAAGTTTGTCCATCTCTCATATTCTGACGATTTGGCTCACGATAATTCAGAAGAGATTAGAGACATAGTTAAATCAGAAGAGTATCAACAGTTGTTCCCGTATGTCCAGATAAAGAGAGGAACAGACAGCAAAAAGAAGTGGAGTACCACAGCTGGCGGTGGTGTATATGCGGTGTCAACAGGTGGACAGATAACGGGATTTGGCGCTGGAGAGGTGGACGATATAGATGATAAAGAAACAGAAAAAGAAATAGATAGCATATTAAAGGGGGCAAGGTTTTCCGGCGCCATTGTCATAGACGACCCTATTAAGCCGGAGGACGCTTTGTCTGACGTGAAAAGGGAAAAGGTTAACCAACGCTTTGAAACTACTATCCGTAACCGAGTGAACAGCCGAAACACCCCGATTGTAATAATCATGCAGCGCCTGCATGAGAATGATTTGTGCGGCTATCTTATGAAAACAGAGCCAGGGCAATGGACTGTTCTTTCATTGCCGGTCATAGAAAAAGAAGCGGACGGGAAAGAATTTCCTTTGTGGGAATTTAAACACACATTGGATGAATTGCATAATCTTAATAGAATAAATCCATTCGTCTTTGAAACACAATATATGCAGAACCCTACACCTATAGAAGGTCTTATGTACGGTACATTCAAGACTTATAGGGAAATACCATATACCAACCGTGCCATTCGGAAAAATTATACCGATACCGCAGATACGGGCAGTGACAGATTATGTTCCATAGATTATGTGGATACAGAAATAGGCAACTTTATTTTAAGCATACTGTATACGGACGCTCCTATGGAGGTTACGGAGCCGAAAGTTGCAACCATGCTTGCTAAGGACGGAATAACCGTGGCTAATATCGAAAGCAATAACGGTGGACGTGGTTTTGCCCGAAACGTAGAGCGGCAATCACGCATAATGGGCAATAATGAAACAGAAATAAAATGGTTTCATCAGTCGGGGAATAAGGAAGTTCGAATATTTACCCGCTCCGCTGAGGTTATGAATCTTACATATATGCCGGAAGGTTGGGAAGTGCTCTTTCCTGAATTTTATGCAGAGATAAAATCTTTTAGGAAGTTCGGGAAAAACGCACATGATGATGGGGCAGATGCTCTTACCGGAACCGTAGAAAAACGCGGAGATTTTGAATATGACAGCTATGAGGCTGCGACAGTCGCGTTTTCCGGCATTCCAATTGTAGAAATACATCCACTGCTTAATGGGCGTTTTCTGTATGCGAAAGCGTATGTTGTACATGATACAATATATGTGGACGATGCGTATATAGGAGAATTGATTCCCATCAAAGAAATCGCCGCGCTGGTCGCTGGTGCCGATGTAAACATTGAGACTTCGCAGGCGATGCTTCATTATATACGCGATTATAGGGCTGAAATAGGTGATGTGTGGGCAAGGCAAGAAAATACAGGGAAACTTTCTTATATTGAAGCATTTAAGGGGCTAATTCGAGATTTTAAATTCAAGAGAGATAATAAAATGTCCTTATTTATGCGTAATCTAATGGACTATGACGGCAAAGATGTCTATGAAGCAATGTATGTATTGTGTTGTATAGCGGATAGAGTAAAAAGAAAATCAAAAAAATAATCATAAAAATGATGTTTGTTATTTGGAATTAGTCTAAATAATATATATATTTGCACACGTAGGGTCACTACAAGCGTGTGAAGTTGCACGCAACCGTATTAATGGACTAAAACACTAAATATATGGGAGTGGCCGCATTTATTTGCTGTCACTCCTGCTTTGTATATGGGCATATTTACTAAATTTTGGAAGCCAGAGAATAAAAAGTCTATTCCGATGTATGATAATGTAAATCGGGTAGAAAGAGATGCAGCAGGAAACTACTGGTTTTTGTCCGATTTGTTCGGAAGGCGTTCCAAATGGAAAGTGTATTATGACATGACTAACAATTTGGATAAAGCCGGAGCGCTTGTTTCCTGTACGCCTTTCTTCACTGTAGTTGATAAAATCGGCTCTATGATGTCCCGTGGTATTCCTTATGTGGTAGATAAGGATGGAAATGAAAAAAGGACATTTGCCGATATACGTAATATACTCAACGCTCCCAATCCGCTGCAAACATTCTCTTCATTTATAAAGCAAATTGAAATATGTCTTAAGGTATTCGGCTATTGTCCAATTGTTCTTGTTAGAGCGACAAAAACAAGCACTCCTAAGGCAATGTGGATAATTCCACCTGAGATTTTCCATATGGAAGGAACCGGTAAGGTGTTTCGCCAATACGAACTGAAAAATATTATATCAAGTGTATATATAGACTGTAACGGAACTCGATTAGAGTTGGAGGACTATGAATATCTTGTAATATATGACAGCAATATAGTAATAAATAGCGGTGCGACTGCTGATGTCAAATTTGAGTCCGTTTCAGATAGCCTTTCCCAGCCTATATCAAACTGGGTAGCTTCTATGTCTGCAAGCCATACATTGCTTGTAAATGGTGGTCCTAAAGGCGTGCTCTATAATGATTATACTGACCAGATGGGAAATGTTGCCCTTTCCTCGGAAGATGAAAAGGATATAAAGGACAGATTTAAACGTGATTATGGCTTAGTAAACAAGGAATATCCCATTTTGGTGACACGTTACAAATTAGGATGGCTTCCTCTTGATTTTAATGCTGATGAATTAAAACTTCATGAAGAGGATAAGAGGTGTACAGATAAGATTGCCAATGCAATGGGCATAAATGCCAATCTTTTTACGGATGCCAAATACGACAACCTTGAAAGTGCCGGGAAAAAGGCTTATCAGGACGTAATCATTCCAGATAGCCGAAAGATAGCAGAATGTCTTTCAAAAGCCATATGTCCGGAAGGTGTTTTTATTAAGATTGATTTTACAGATGTTGAATGCCTTCAAACCAATAAGGAGACAGAAGCCAATACATTGGTTAAAGTTGCTGATGCCTTACAGAGATTGATAGATAAGTCTTTGATAACACATGATGAGGCACGTATAGAAGTTGCAAGATACATAGATATTGACCCGGATAATCCAAAAGGAGATTTTGATAGCAATGCAGCAAGCAGTGCATCTGTTGAAAATAACGTCAATAACAGTAAGGAAAATGGAAACAATGACAAATAAATACAAAGATAAGATGGGGATGCAGTATAAATTGTTCTCCATAAACTCAAAGGATGTCCAATACAGCCCCGAAAGCCGGACTATCAGCGGATACGCTGCTGTATTCGGAAACGTGGATAAGGCTCATGATATTCTATTGAAAGGTTGCTTTTCAAAAAGTATCAATGAAAGAGGGCCGCAAAGCCAGGCAAATGACAAAATTATACTCCTTTGGATGCACGACATGTCAGAGCCTTTGGGATTTATTACAGAATTGAAAGAAGATGATAGAGGGCTTTATTTTGAGGCGCGCATTGATGAGATTGAACTTGGAGATAGGGCCATAAAACAACTTGAGTCAGGCACGCTTAATCAATTCTCTATTGGCTATGAGTATGTATGGGAGAATTGCGAATGGGATTACGAAAAAGAAGCCCTGATTGTTAGAGAGGTTAAGCTGTATGAAATATCGGTAGTATCAATTGGCTGTAATGGAGAAACTGAGTATTTGGGGTTGAAGTCAATTGAAGACTACGAAAACGCTTATAAGGATTTAAGCGGTGAAATTTCCTTGTTATGTAAAAATATGAGTACAACCAAGCAACAGCGTTTGCAAAAAATTATAGCCAAAGCAATGTCACTTGCATCTTTTAGGCCGGACGGTGTTATACCTGCTCCACCCAAAGGGATGGAAGCCGGCAGTAATGGCAAAACGGAAGAAAAATCATTATGTAATTTATTAAAACTAAAATCGGTATGAAATTAGGATTTTTAGAACTTATGGACACATCCGGCTTGTCCGAAGAAAACAAGAAGTTTTTTGAATCTTTGGACGAAAAAATGGGAGAAGCCTTTGAAAAACAAGTGAAAGGTTATCTTGCGGATGAAGTGAAATTGGAAGATTTGCGTAAATCCATAAAGGATGCCGCTGATTCCATAAATGACATCAAGGAAAAGGATTTTGCCGGCATTGACAAAAAGACTTTTGAGGAGAAGGTTAATGAATTGGAGAATGCCATTTTACGTGTAAAGGCTTCTACCGAAGTAGGTAAAAACGGGGAGGTAAAGATTAAATCTGTTTATGAGCAGCTACACGAACAGCTCAAGGAGTATATTGCTGCGGACAAGAAGGGCGTTATGTCTCTTGATTTGAAATCGGCTTGTCAGTCGGCTCCCGGCAATAAGTTGGGATTAAATCTTGTGCTGGAAAAGAAAGACGCTGCAACTATTACTTCCGGGTCCCTTGCTCCGCATTACGGACTTGAGGTTGACCCAAATTTATCAGTCAATCCGAGAGCGCAAACCGTCATTAGAAAATATGCAAATGTATCAAGCACAAATAATAGGGCTTTGGTTTATGCGGAATATACAAGCAAGGACGGAGATGCTGCATGGGTTCCTGAAGGTGGGCTAAAGCCTTTGATGGATGCGACATTGACAGAAAAAACAATAACCGCTGCCAAAGTGGCTATTGCTGCTAAATTTACAGAGGAAACGCTGTCGGATTTTCCCAGCTTCGTCAATGAAGTTGAAACGGAAATGGTAAATAAACTTGGAATCAAAGAAGAGCAGGGAATTTTGTCAGGCAATGGCTCTGATGGAGAAATAAAAGGCGTTGCATCGGATATGCCGGCATTCTCTCTCTCTACTTTCTATGTTGAGAAGCCAAATATGTTTGATGCTCTTGTGGCTGGATATTCGCAAATTGTATCCACCAGCGAAATGGCTTATCGTCCGAACCTTGTACTGATGAACCCATTGGATTACGCATCCATGCAGTTGGCTAAGGATGCTAACGGTCAATATCTCCGCCCATTCCGATATGGAGATGAATTGATTCAGGGATTGCGTGTAGAAACTACTACAGCAGTGAAACAAGGAGATTTCATCATGGGTGATTTCTCATACTTGAACATTCGTGACTTGTGGGAATTGTCTATTACCTTAGGATGGGAGAATGACGATTTCCGCAAGAATATCGTGACTGTAATCGCAGAGAAGAGGCTGATGTGTTATATCAAGTCGCAATATAAGACCGCATTTGTAAAGGACACATTCTCTACTGTAATAGAAGGTATCACTCAAGGAGCATAAGGAGAATAATTATGGGAAAAGAATATAGAATAAACCTGACTAAGCGTTATAACGTAACATTTGTCAAGGATGGTGTGAAGTATAAAACAGGCGATGAAGTTTCAGTCGGAATGGCTCTTGCGAGCAAGTTTTATGCCGAGGGTAAAATTGAAGCGACAAACGAACTGATTAATGATGCCAGAGCGTTGGGTTGCGAGGAGTTGTTCACTAAACGTAAATCTGCGAAAAAAGATACGGTATGATAATTGACTACGAATCTTTCACCGGGTTGCTGAGTGTCGGGATAAATCCTGACACTGGCGCTCCCTCTATAACAAGAGATGCGGAGTTGGGCAAAATAGAATCATATATTTCCGTATATGAACAGGAATATTTGATTCGTATACTTGGTGAGGATATGTGTAAGGCTTTTACCGATTATCTTAACTCAAAAGAAGATAGCGTTGATGATAAATGGGATAGGCTGCTTGCTATTTTATCAGAAAAATACAGCCCTATTGCTTGCTATATATTTTTCAAGTATATAGCGGACGGTAATTACAGCGTAACAAATGTGGGAACAGTAACTTCTGCCGATGGAGATGCTGTTTCTCCACAAGTTTTGCAAATTAGGGCATGGAATGATATGGTAAATATGAACAAGCGTGTTTATAAACTTTTGCAAGGAAAGGAATATGCTGGTGTATGTTTCAATCCATGTATGTTACGTAAAATAAACTGTATGGGAATATGAAGCCGGTAAATGATATATTTGCGGACATTGTAAAAAAGGTATCGAAAAGATACGGAAGCAATGTGTCGTTTTTATTCGGAGACTGGGCCTACATAAGCAATCAATTAACTTTATGGGGTAAAAGTCCCAAGACAAGTAAATTAAAGTTTCCTATAATATGTCTTTATTCTCCGTTCACGGAAGATAGAAGTTCTGCCGAGACAGAGGTTAGCCTGGAGTTTATTATTATGGTAAACACTTTGAAAGGGTATTCAAATGAAGACCGGCAAAAGACTTCCTTTGAGCAGGTATTGCGACCTATATACAATATTTTCTTGGATGAAATCAAGAAAGACATAAACATTGTCCGTAGTTACAATGATGTGGTTCCACATTCCTACATTGAAAACTACAGATATGGCAGGGTTGGGGTAATAGGAGAAGACGGGAAACCATTCAGTGATTTTATTGATGCTATCGAGATGAAAAATGTAAATTTAACCATTAAAGAAGTAAAATGTTATGGCAACAGATTATAGAAAGTGTCCGGGCGTTGCAACTTTTAATACGGGTAGCTCCGTGTGTGTGCTTGACCCCGGTAAAATAAAAGCTATCATACTGACTATTCACGGTCATAAGATACCTACAGAGAAAACAGCGGAAGCCTTTGAAAAGGCTTGCCATGCAGACCGTCCGGGAAGAATATTCCCTATCAAAACGATTGTGGAATATGCACCTTCCGGTGGAGAGGCGCAAACTTCCGCTACGGGATACGGCCCTGCTAAAATCACAAGCTATTCAGCTAAAAATGATGTATGGACTTTGCAGGACTACGATGCCAGCTTGAAAGCAAACATCATGGTGGCAAAGAATGTGGCATTTGATGCTTATTTTGTAGATGAGAACAACGTCATTTACGGAATGAATGACGGTACGAAAGATTTGGCGGGCATTCCACTGTCCGGCGTTTATCCGGGCGGTCAGGACTGGGATTCTTCTGGCACAGAAGCCAACTTGACTATCGCAACCATGTTCAAGGATTACGAAAAGTATATTAAGAACGCGGATGTGAGAGCTTATGATTTTGATGTCGTTGACGCATTGAAAGGATTGATATATGTTGATTTGGTATCAACAGAATCAAACAAGTATAAATTGATTGAGCACTTCGGAAATTTGGATATTACGGAGTATTACGGTGAATTACTGGCAAAGAATGCAGAAAAAGTGTTGGACGGGGCGACAAGTGCTTCTTATGCTAACGGGGTCATTACTACCGTTGGCGAGGACTCCGTTACCCTTGCATCTCCCTCTGTATTGCAAGAAGCTGGAATTACGGGTATTGAGGCTTGGACATGATAGTAGAAGGTGTAACATTCAATGAGGAGAGGGTGAGAAATATGAAGAAGAGGGACTTCATAAACACACATAAGAATGTGTTTTTTCTTGACCGACCGCCCGAAGAAAGGGAGAAAACCCTTTCGTCCATCTACGATGATATAGCATCTTCCGGTGCGACAAGGCAGAAAAAAGATGATTGTATATTATGATGGTGGTATCGTTTAATTAGGGGCGTTCATTCGCCCCTAAATTGTCTTGACTATGGCTAACATTATTGAAGCAGAAGAAAAATTCAGACGGTTTGCTACCGGATTTGAACCGATGATACGGGATATTATGGTAAAAAACAGAGAAGAAGTTTCCCAATATATTGTAGAACAACTATGGTCAGGTATTAACGGAAATGATAAACCATTACGCCCTACTTACCTTAATGACCCGTACTTCAATACCAAAGAAGCAGGGTATTGGTATAAGAACGCCAAAGGCTATGCAGCTTTCAAGCAAAGGGTAGCCCCGCTTATGTATTCTTTGCTGATAAACGCTCCTGTAAGTTCAAAAGGGACGCCAAACCTGATAATTACGGGTGAATTTCACGATTCTATTACAGCCGTACCGATAGATAAGGGACTGAGGATTGAAAGTGTGGGGATAAGCTTTAGCGGTGATATAGAAAAAAAATACGGACAGGCGATTTACAAGGTCGGTTCTTATGCGAGAAAGGCATTCATGGAAAGGCATATAAAGCAAGGCATTGCGGATTATTTTAGAAAATTCGGTTTATAATGGGATGTGCGTGTGAAAACAAAAAGAGAATGGCAGATATAGCTAAGATGCGTTCGCTTGCAAGAAAAGCCGCAAAGATGGAGGGGAAAGTATATATCCTTTATGAGAAAGACGGGGTTTTCAATTTTTGCCCGAGAGGCGAAATGTTCAACGGGAAACTGATTGAATATGTTTGGTTTTAATTTAGAGAAAATATATCTTTGCTGAAAAATACTCTTATATGGCACAAGAAAGTAAATACGCATACGATGAGGATAGTGTAAAGGCTATCGTTCATTGGGCTTTAACAGCTCAATTGCCCGCTCAAATAGAGTTGAGCGAATCGGAGAATATATTCGATGTTAAGAAGTACGTACAAGCGAATATACACGATATAAACCAGCATTTCCCCGACCCGTTCTACAATCCGGCTATTGATAGGCTGTATCGGTTGAAAGAGTTTATAGAGAAATGAATAAAGACCCTAAGCGGAAAATATTATTCAAGAACTTTGCACAAGTCATTAGGATTGTGTACATTTGTGGTGGCGTTGGGGCGGCTTTGGTCGCCTTTTTTCTTTTCTTCCATATCTTAGCCCTCCATCAATTTTTTAATGTCACTTTCTTTGTAGAATACTTTGCTGCCTCTTTTCACTTTCTTGAGATACCCGGTTTTGTCCCATCTCCATAGTGTTGAGAGGTCAACCCCTAAACGTTTAACCGTTTCGCTGGCAGTCAAATACTTTTCCGGCTGGGTCGTGTCTTTGGATTTGGTTTCTTCGCACCATTGCAGGAACGCTTCTTTAAGGTCAAGCGCATTGATTACTAATTGTACATTTGCGCCACTCCTTAAAATTTCATTTATATTCATAACTAACAATTTTTAAGTAGGATATGACTTCATCATCCTTTCTGTGGGCAAAGATACAAAATAATACACCACGCTACAAAAAAAGGAAATGGTCTTAAATGGTCTGTTAATTTAGGCCACTTAAAACCATTTGAACATATTGTTTTCCCTTTACTTTATTTTTTACCATAGTGATACCTCATAGAGAGCACATAAACCGTGATTATTTCATCATTAACTGAATAGATAATGCGATGTTCCGAATTTATACGCCGAGACCATTTGCCGGACAAATCATATTTCAGAGATTCCGGTTTGCCTATTCCGGTATAAGGGTGTTTGGCAATATCTTCAAGCAGTGACAATATTTTATTTATTATAGCCTTATTACCGCTTCGTACAAAATATTGGTATTCTTCTTTTGCTTGTGCGGAAAGTGTTATTTTGTACATACAACGCGATTTAAAAAGTCTGACATACTTTCTCCCTCATGTTGAGAAACGCAATTTCCATTCTTAATATCTTCTTCCCCTTTTCTGATAGCTTCCATCGTTGCCGGAGATTTCATTATATATTCAGTTTCTTTAATAGAGTTATATTCATCTAAAGATATGACAACAACGCTTTCATTGCCGGCACGGTGCACCAGCAATGGCTCACTGTCATTTATCACACCATCGAGATAGTGTTTAAGGTTGTTTCTTAGTTCTGAATAGTTGGCTGTTCTCATAATTTACTTGTTTTTATTGTTTTGCACAAAAATAGGTACTTATTTTTGTACTTACAAGAAATGGTGAATATATGAATTTAATTTAGACTAATTCTAAATAATTTTATATCTTTGCGTTATCATGTGATGTTGCATGACACCCAATATTAGGACTTATGGCAAACGAATTTATAATTACCGATTTAGTCGACAAAAAAGCCGTACAACAATTAAAGGAACTCCGTCTTGAATTTGATAGTACAAAAGGGTCTTATGTGGAGCTTGCTAAGGAGTTGGCGCAAGGAGTAAAAACTAATCCCAAAACATTTGATGAACTTTCCCAAAAAGCACGTAATTATACCTCGCTGTTGGAGAAATTGAATAAGACGCAAGAAAATATGGCATCTATTCAGGCGAAACAACTTACCGTGCTACGTCAAGTATCTCAGCAACTAAATTCAATGTCATCTTTGCAAAAGTTAAACCTTTTGTTCGAACAGTCCGCCAAAAATATCAAGAATGCAAGTGATATGCTTGCCGGATTATCTTCCGTATCCAACCAGGTGTCTTCGGCGCAGGATAATGCGGCTAAAAGCACCCAAACAGCAAGTAATATAATAAGCCAGGCATCCACTCAATTGCAGGCGGCAAATATGAACTATGCTGCCATAATCGACACCGTACAGGCATATGATGGCGAAGTTACTAAGTTAACGGCTGATACCATAGCCAATAAAGAGGCTATGAAAAAGATTGATGCGGATATTAAATCTCTTGGAAAATCTTATAAAGACGGAGAAATTACTTTGTCTGAATATATAAGGCAGTCTTCGCTATTAAAACAAAGGCATACGGAACTGATGGCGCAAAATCAGCAATATTCGGCTTTGATAAAAAATCATTCCACGGCAATTATTTCAGCTTCCGGCAGCTATTATGAAATGAATGCCGCCATGCTTGAGTTGCAGAAAAGATATAAGGCGTTGAGTGAAGCTGACCGGGAAAGTAGTGTCGGGAAGAATTTGATAGCGCAAGCCAATGCTTTGAATAATAAGTTGAAAGAAATTGACTCTCAATTTGGGAATTATCAAAGGAATGTAGGTAATTATGCGTCCTCTTGGAATGGTTTGCAGATGCAAGTTCAACAAATAGCCCGTGAACTTCCTAATGCGGCATTAGGACTTAATATGTTTATTATCGCTATATCTAACAACTTGCCCATGTTGATAGATGAAATAAAAAGAACGTCTGATGAAGTCCAAAGGCTAAGAATGGAAGGGCAAAAAACGGTTTCTGTTTGGAAACAATTAATGGGGGCTGTATTTTCTTGGCAAACAGCAGTAGTTGTCGGTATTACAATTTTGACGGCTTATAGAAATGAAATATCAGATTGGGTTGCGAGTTTGTTTAGAGGAAAGAAGGCATTGGATGAAATAATTTCCGTTCAAGACAAATTAAGGATAGCTCAAAAAGGAGCTATTCGTGATACAATAGAAGAACGTATCAAATTAGAACTATTATATAAGGCTGCTACCGACAATAAAAAAGCTATGGAAGAGCGTATCGTAGCCGCAAATGAATTAAAAAGTACTTTCCCTAAATTATTTGATAATTATACAAAAGAACAAATAATGACGGGGAATGCAAAAGACGCATATAGATTATTAACAGCACAGATTATCGCTACCGCCAAAGCTAAACGGGTAATGAATGAAGTGACAAAAGCCGCAACAAATTACGAGGAAACCGAGTTTAAACGGCTTAATCAAGTTTATACTGTCGAAAAAGCACGTGCAGAATATCAAAAGTTTGTAGATACGGGATTATCGAGAACAGAAGCAGGTATAGATGTAAAAAAGAAACTTGAAGCGGAAGAAGCAACTTTGAAAGCCTTAAAAGAGCAAAGTATTCAGTATAAGAACCAAATGAATGATTTGGAAAAATTAGTAGATGTAAAAGCATTGGTTAATGACCCGGGTAAAAATAATAAAGCTTATGACGATGAAAAAAAGAAAGCGGAAGAATACGCTGAATATATCAAGAGGATAACAGAGGATTTATCCAAATCTAAAATAGAATTGATAGCTGATGGTAGAGAAAGAGAAATAGCTGAAATCAGTAAGGAATACGATGATAGGATTAAAGAGATAAAGGGTAGGACAGACGAAGAAATAGAGCTTCGGAAAAATCTTGAAACGCTGAAAGGAAAAGCCATTGCGGAAATAAACGATAAATACGATAAGGAACTGCTTGAAATAGAAAAAACAAATCTTGAAAACAGATTGGCTTCCATTGGGGAAAACTCGAATGAAGAATTAGACAAAAGGCTTAATCTCCAAATACAACTCAATAATATGATGCGTGATGCGGAAATAAAGGACGCTGAAAAGAATGGAGAGGATGTTGTGGCGATACGCATGAAGTACATGCAACGGGAGAATTCTCTCATAATGCGAAACCTCCAAGAAAGAATTGGGTTGATTGAGGCAAATACTGATAAGGTGGTAAACGAGCAGGAAACATCCGCCTTGAAAGAAGCCAATATCATAAAAAAACAATATGCAAATGGCGAAATAAGCAAAGAGGATTACGAAAAGAAATTATATGATATTGGGGTTAAGTATGCTAAGGCGCGTCTCCAGACTCTTCTTGCGGAAGCAAAAGCAGAAATGGCCCTTGTTGATATTAACAGTGAAAAGGCTAAGGAATTACAAGAAAGGATTAATAAAATTCAAGCGCAAATAGATGAACTGAATAATGACGATGCCAATAAAAAACAAAAAGAATGGATAGACAAATTCAAGAGTGGTCTATCAGAAATGAATGATGCGGCAAGAGATACTCTTGGTGAAACGGCAGGAATATTCGAGGGGTTATCTGATATAATGGTTGACGTAGCAGAGGATGGAAAGTTAAGTTTTGAAAACATGGCGCAAGCCGTAGGAAAGATAGTATCAGGCATCACCTCGTTAATGACAGATATATATGACGCCCAGATAGAAAATATTGAAAAAGAACAAGAAGCCAACGATGAAGCATACGATAAAGAAATAGAACGTATAGAAGCCCTTGAAGAAAATGGTGCAATTTCTACCGAAGAGGCAGAAGCTCGCAAACGTGCAGCCGAAGATAAGACAGCCGCCAAAAATGCAGAGCTTGAAAAGAAAAAAGCTGCATTACAAGAGAAGCAGGCTAAATGGAATAAGGCAAACTCCATTATTCAGGCAGGAATATTTACCGCTTTAGCTATAACAGAAGCGTTGCCCAACCTTGTTCTTGCTGCATTAGTCGGTGCTATGGGAGCCGCACAAGTAGCCCTAATAGCAGCCCAACCCATTCCCAAATACGCCAAAGGAACAAAAGACCATCCCGGCGGTTTGGCAATAGTAGGTGATGGCGGCAAGAAAGAGGGTATCGTAACTAATAACGGGCTTTTTATCACTCCTGATAAGCCGACATTGGTAGACCTTCCGGCGCATGCGCAGGTAATCCCTGATTTGTCATATATCTATGACCGTAGAGGACTTACATCGGATTATGGTTTATTGGAACAAAAGCTAAAGAATATGAGAGAAGAGGGGATTGTTGTTAATGTAAACAACGATTACAGCCGACTTGAAAGAAAGATGGAAAGCAATACCAAACAATTGCAGAACATTGGTCGGATTATGAAGAAAGCCAACCATATTGCGGATTACAATTGGATTTCAAGCAGAGTATAAGATATGATATATAATGACTTAAACAAAATATGCCTTTCCCGCTTTATAAACATATTCCTGGGGGATATTGATAAGGTTGTTCAAGGCGGAAGATATAGTATCAGAGAAAAGGCTTTGGCGGCCGAGAAGCTATGCAATGAATACTTATCAATAATAGGGGGAAAGTCTGTTTCTGCCCAAATAAACCGGAAAAATGAAGTGCTGAAAATTCAAATCCGATTAAATTGCCTTGCCATATGTCAGGAACTCATTTCTTCTGGAAACTGGAGTGATGCTGTAGAAGTCATGTCTGCTTTGGGTTATAAATTCAGAGAGGACGAACATGATAAGATAAAGAACCGGATAAGCAGCGTTTCCGCTTCTGACAACTACCGCCTTGCAAAATTGCAGGAAACATCTCCTGATATAGGGAAAATAAAAATGGATAGGGAATATTTTACCAAAGAACGCGTTTCTTTAATGTCTCATGTAAAAATGCACATTGATGAAAACACGTTCTCCGCCAAAGAATATGCCTATATGGTCAAACGTATGTGTGATGACATAGATGCTATGATACGTTCAACTTCAAAAAAGAAATAGATATGTATTACAGATGTGAACTGTTGATAGGCGGAATGACATATGACGCCACAAATGAGCTTGTTAATTGGGACGATGTAGAGATGTCTTTCAAGAGAGGGGATTATGACGGAGTTGTTCGTAGTTTTTCCACAAAATTTGAGTTTGCCAACGGTGCTTATTCGCTATTGCTGAAAGAATATTTGTCGAATTACCTGAACTCATCCGCAACACTCGTGTTTTATACCCGGAATAACTCATGGCTGTTAAATGAAAAGTTCAGATGCGCTTTGGACTACTCCACATTTTCCTACAATGATACGACGTGCGAAATAAATGCCGTCGACAACAGTATCGCAAGCTTGATTAAGGCAAAGAAAGGCACGCAGTATGAATACCCGGTAAAAGAAATAAAGGAGTCCCAGCCTTTGGATTATGACAGATTGTTGATGAACAGTGATATAAAATGGTCTATACCAAGTGACGCGGAAGAGCCTAATGTTTCCCATGTAATGACTGCTTATCCTAATGCTTATTATACTATTCCTTTTTATATGTTAGGACAACCGGAAATTGCGACAAAGGACATTGTAGAGGTTTTTGATACAGCTGAAAACCGATTTGAAAGTACGGAAAGTCTATTCGGAGAATATCTGTTCAAAAATATATCTGACAGGGATTTGACCATACGGATAAAAGTAAAATTCAGTGTATTCATTACGTATCAGAGACCAGGCGTATCCTTCCCGATATATATACGGCTTTCCTCTTATAATGAAAATAGTAAAGAACTTAAAATATATTATCAATCTGCTACAATTCAAACATTTAATACATACACTGTCGATATTGATGAGAATTTGACAATATCTCCGGGTGAGATGATTAATTTCAATATAGCACTTGCAAAATCTGACCCTATATATCAAAATTTTCCCGTTAATTTTAAATTCAACAGTCTTGACACACCGTTAAATATAAGTTTTTCCGAGCGTGGAAAATCTGTAAAAATAGATTGTATCAGTCCTAAAGTATTGCTTAACCGTTTACTGAGGTCTATAACTGATAAGAACAATGTAACGGGTGAAATCGCCACCGGAGTAGATGAGCGTTTAGACATGGCGATGATAGTTCCGGCAGAAAGCATACGAGGACTTCCCAATGCCAAAATATATACATCTTATACCAAATTCGCCAATTGGATGAGCACGGAATTTGGGTTTGTCCCTGTAATCGGTGACGAGAAGGTGACATTTGTTCATCGTGATACTTTATTCCAAGATACAGAAATAAAGGACTTGCAGGACAGCACTTCCGATTTGGAATACAATGTGAATGCCGGACTGGTTTATTCGGGGGTAAAAGTCGGGTATGACAAACAGGATTACGACAGTGTAAACGGTCGCGATGAATTCCGCTTTATCAATGAATACACCACCGGCATTACATTGACAGATAACGTATTGGAATTAGTTAGCCCATATAGAGCCGATGCTTATGGTATGGAATTTCTTGCGGAAAAAAGAGGTGAAGATACGACTGACAGCGACAGTGATAATGATATATTCTTTGTTGGAGCATCACTTGACGGAGAAAAATACAAGCTTGTAAGGGATGGATATACAATATCCGGTGTCATATCTCCTTCTACCATGTTCAATGCCATGTATTCCCAAAGGTTTATGATTGAAGCAAACGCAAGGTATATAGGTGCTTTTGCCAACGCGTTGGAGTTTACATCATCTGACGGTAACAGTGATGTGACAATCAATGGAGTTAGCGAAAGGTCGAGTATTGTATTGGGAAACAAACTGTTCACAGTAGGAGAACTTTCCGTCAAGACCGGAGATTTGGAAATACCGTCAGACTTGACGGGTTACATTCGGGTGGAAAAGAACGGACATATTTATAAAGGCTACGTAAAAAGTGCAAGCTATAATTATGGACGACCGGAAGCGGTAAAATATTATTTGATAGTCAAGAGTGTGGATTAATAGATGAGGAGATTCCATATAAGTCTATCAGGCACTCGTTATTTTATAAGGTATTATTTGGAATTGGTCTAAATAGTATGTATATTTGCGCATGATGTGTGAAGTTGCACGTCACTATAAAAGGACGAAAGGACATGGTAAAAGTTGGTGATGTTTGCCCTCTTTTTTTCTCACCTGTAAAAGATAAGTTTGGGCTTGATATGGACTATATTCAGAAGTTCCACGCTTCTGATAAAATCCATATACAGGTATTCACTAATGCTTCTGAGGAAGTTTCAGCGAGCCTGAACAATCTTGCCGCAGGAAATTCTACACCAATATCACTTTCCACATATAATCATAATGACAATGTAGTGATGTATTACGCCATTCTTCGAGACTTGGAGGATGCCGTATATACGGTTACAATCAACGAATATACATCAGAACCTTTTATTGTATGCTCCTCTGACGACTTGTTAGAGGAAACTGTACTTATCCGTTATTCCCATAAAAGCAATAACTCCGCTTTTGATAACATATTTTGGGTAGATGATATTCAGCAAGTATTTAATTTTCGTGTGGAAGCAGGATTTAAACCTGGAGGATATTCCCCTCGAATAGATAATGAGCAATATCGCAACCAAATGCAAGAGATAGAAGAATTATACGCAGTACCTTATGATGTGTATAATCTTACGATAGGAAATTCAAGCGGCGTCCCTTATTGGTTTGCAAAACACATAAACCGTATTTTATGCCTTTCTATGGTGGAAATTGACGGGACAAGATATGTCCGTTCGGAAAGTTCTGTTCCGGAAATGACGCAAGTTATTGAAGATAGCCAGCTGTTCCATATAAATATGGCTCTTGAATTGCAGAATAACGATATTGCAGGTATTGGCGGCTCTCCTGAAGCTGGTTCTTCCGCCTCTTTCCCTGCATTCCTGATAGACCACGCCAAAGATGGAGAGATGTTGCAATTCAGCGCAGAAAAAGCTGCATTTACTAATGTTGATAAGGTTGAGGTATGAAAAAAAGGCTTAGTAAAATATTATGGTTTGGTGATGCTCTTAATGAAAACAATCAGGCAGCTCCCCCTGCTTTATCTCCGAGTGATGAAGAGCATTTACAAGGTCTGAATCTCGGGGAAATATATATATGCGTCGCAGATGCCGACCCAGCACTGTTCATCAGGACTTCCGCCGACCGAATTGTCTACTTTAAGGCTCTTGATATAGAGGCTTTATCCAAGTTCTTTATAAGAAAAGACAGACCGGACGAAGCTGGATTTTTAATAAAGTTCTTAGGTGGATTGTTTTCAGACTACATCCAGTCCATGAACTTTTCTTCCGGTGCTCTCGGTGAAGGCTTTGTTATTAAAGTAGACAGCAAGACGGGTAAATCCTATATTGAAGTGGACGAACTCTTTGTGCGTATTAAGGCGATGTTCTCCGAGTTGGAGATAAAGAAGCTCTCTTATGCAGGCGGAAACTACATGTTCACCGCTGCCGGAATGAAATGCGGAAAGGTGGAAGAACACGAGGATTTTTGGCGTTGCTATCTTTTGGTGGATGATGGAGAAACGGCTATCGAGAACCCGTTCAAGGAAGGCGACCAGATACGTTTTCAAGACTTCAATATCAAGCCGGGTATCTACGAGAATGTATCCAACCGTTACTATTGGCGCTTATGTGTCGGCGTTGGTGAGGATTACATAGACCTTAGCAAGACGGACTGTGATGCAAACAGCGACATACCACAGGAAGGCGATAGCCTTGTACAGCTCGGAAACAGAACAGACAAGAAGCGTCAGAACGCAATCACCTTGTCCGTATATGGCGATGATGCACCGAGTATCCACCAGTATGCAGGAATAAATTCTTATTCTTTAGCAGGTAAGGAAGTGACGGTTATCAGTCCGCAAGGCAACAAGTTCATGGGAGACTTTATCTTGAAAACGGGAATAAACATTATGACCCAATTCAAGATACTGGAAGATTTGATTTACTCTGAAATCTCCAAAGTGCTTGACGAGGTGCAGGCAAAGGATAATTATCTGTACAATGCATCATTTGCAAGCAATACGAACGGTTGGGAGACAAAGAACGATGTTCGCTTCTTTACTGTAAACGGAAAATTCTTATTAGTGAATGGGGAGTTCTATTCCCGTAAGGACGCTATGGCTGCCATTATCAGAGATGGGGATAGAAACGTGCTTCGTATCCTTTCTTCCGGAATTAAACAGTCCAATGCAGATTTAGCCAATAAACCGACCTATGAGGAAGGGGAAGAACCGAAGAAGTTCTTTATCTCTTTCCGGTATAGGGTAGCTACAGCCGGAACGCTGACAATAGGATTTCCCGGTCAGAACCTGCATTTCACCGAACGTCTTGAACCGAGTGAGGAATACGCAATGAAAGAGTATTCCGGCACATGGGACGGAACGGGCGATTTTGAGTTGAAGTTTACGGGGGATATATACATACATTCGCTGGCATTGACCGAAAACGCATTCGAAGATTTATATACAAAATTGAGTTCCGAAATAAAGCAGACTGCGGAAAGTATCAGGTTGGAAGTAAAGGAGCTTTCTGAAAGTAATAATCAGAAGTTCTCACAGATTGAGCAGACAGCGGAAAACCTCAAATTGTCTGTTACAAAAATAGAGGAAGATGTAACGCAGTTGGGGCTGGACATCAATGGGGTTACCGATGAACTTAAATTATATGTCAAAAAAGACGGATTAGGTTCAGAAATCAATGTGGCACTTGATAACATTTCCGTGGTTTCCAAAAATATATACTTTACCGGAAATATATCCGCCAACGGGAATGTGTCTATTCAGGCAGACGGGACAATAAAGGCTATTGGTGGATATTTTGAAGGAGAGATAAATGCAGACAGCGGGGTGTTTAAAAATGTAAGAACTCCTAACAACTCTTTGGTGATAGACGAAAATGGGAATGTTAGCATTGTCGGCAAAATATCAACCGCTTCGTCAGGTACAAAAATAGAAATAAACCCAAATTCAAACAGCATAAAGTTTTATAATTCAAAAGGATATGATGTGGGTGGAATTTCATTCCTTGATAGTGGAGTCGGAGGTACTTCTGTTACTTACCCAAGATTAAAATTAGACAATATAGCAAGTAATGGCAACTTAACTGCGTCTACAACCCTTTTTGCAGGGTCATTGTCAATGATTTCAAATTTAAGTGGGTCAAGATACCAAGTGTCTCTTGGCATCAACGGACTTTCTTTTTATAAAGATGGAAGATTAACTAAATCATACCCAAGCTCATGAAAAAGATAAATTTTAAACAATTACTGATTGCTACGGACATTACCCGTAAGCATTGTGAAAATATAGATTGTAGAGAGAATTTTGCGAATGTATTATACCGGAACGGTAACGGTATCGCATCGCATGCACTCGCTTTGAAGATATACAACTCCAATGAAGAGACAGAGTATACCGATGAAGAAGTATCCTTGATACAAGAGCATGCAAATGCTTTTTGCAAACCTTTTTTTATTGACGCGCTCAATCGTGCTATCAACAATCAACCGGAAGAAGCAACCGATAAACAGGAATAATTATGGCTTGGACAGAACAGGATTATCAGGAAATAGTTGCCCGCCTTATGGCTAACTCCATAGGGGTTAATGAAGTACCGAATGCGGACAAAGCGGATGATGTAACGTCATTGCCTGCATTAAAACCTTCAGGAAGCAACAGTGAAGCTTCTGTGGTCAATTATCCTTTAGAATTTTTGAAAGGAGAACAAGGCGAGCCAGGTATACAAGGCGAACCTGGGAAGTCATTTAAGGTAGCCGGCGAATACGCCACCCTTGAAGCCTTGAAATCCGCTGTTCCCGATGGTTCGGCAGTTGACGGGTTCATGGCTGTAGGTACGGAAGCCCCTTATGATTACTACGCATGGGTGAACGGTGAATGGGTAAGCCAGGGGAAGATTGGCGGCATAGAAGAAGCGCCAACTGATGGAAAGGCATACGGTCGTAAGAATGGGGATTGGGCGGAAGTTCCTGAGCATTTAAATCTTACATCAGAGAATTTAAACGATATAAATGGAGCGGGGTTTGCTACGCAGAGAAGCGCTGCTGATTACACATCACCTGAAAATAATTATCCTATTAATGAGAATGGAGCATTGATTTTCGCAAACGCCAATTATGGTCATTCTAATCAAATCTATGGCTCTTATCTAACTAATAGATGGTTTGCAAGAGGTGGTGGTAATCAACAGGGCGTTAGGACTAATTGGAAAGAGTTTGCATTTACGGACGACGTCCTCACCAAGACCAACACTTCATCATTCACCCCTACGGGCGATTACCAGCCTGCAACGAAGAAGTATGTGGATGATAAACACATTATGCTTACGATTACAGATGAAGCTCATATACAGTTGATTTCAAATCAAGAAGTTAAAGCAGGAGAAGCCGAATCAAAAATAAATCTTGTATTTGGAAGCATTGATAATTTTAAAAATATTATACAGAGATTATTAAGTGATAATATTTTATTCCTAAAAATTACAGAAAAAGAAATCTTTAAAGTAAGTACGAGTCACACATATTGCAATCCCGATAATGGAGCTTATGAACTTTCGTTTATTTATACTTATACTTCTATTGCCGATGCAAATAATATTAGCTTAGTTACAAAAAGAATTTTTATTGCATTGAATTCAAATGCTACAAATTTTTTCGTAGTAAAAGATATACTCGTTTCCGACAACCTCACCACCCTCACCAAGAAAACCGCTGCCGAGTACGAGGCTATTGGCTCTAAGGATGACAATACAGCATATTGTGTAACCGATTAAAGGATAATGATTATGTTAAAAATAGGAGAATTGACCTCAGGGCTATTTGCTGGAGATAAGCTGATTGCGGGCAAAGAATTTGATATTAAACAACTTGTTGATAATATTACATTTGCAGATGATTTAGTACATGAAGAAATTAATACACAATTTGTTCTTATTTGCAATCTTAGTAGTATCCCTATTTATTTATATCGAGATTCAGTAAGAACTGAGATAAAAAAACAACATATCGAATGGTATTCATTTAGAGCACCTACTGCTATTAGTCTTTTTAATGAAGATAATACTCCAATAAGAGCTATTACACAAAAGGAGTCTATATCCAATAATTTTGTTACAGAAATAACTGATTCTGTCGTTAATAATGGCGATAGTGTATTTGATATTGCAGATAGTACAGGGATTTTCGGTTTGGGTTGTGTTCTAATGAATGCGTAAAACAATAATATTAATAAAATAACAAAGTGTTTACTTTTTTGATTATGAGAGTAAAAGTATTTTATGAAAACTGGTTTGCCAAACTCATCCTCTTTGGCGGCTACACAACTATAATGCTCTTCGGCTTCATCCTTACGAAGCTGAAAGAACTGTCCGAAACGACCATACGTCATGAACGGATACATCAGAAACAGTTCTTCGAGTGCATGGAGATAGCGGCTATCCCGTCTGTATTGCTGGCGTTCTATGTCAGTGCGTGGTGGTTGCTCCTTATCCCGCTATTCTACTACATTCTTTATTTGGCAGAATGGTTTGTAAGCTTCGTATACCACCTGTTTACAGACAACATAATAGGCAGCGGTAAGGTAAACGCCAACGCCTATCGAGCGAGCGCATTTGAGATGGAAGCCAAACTCAACCAGGACAATCCGAACTACTTGAAAGAACGTAAATGGGGTGCATGGTTCCGCTATTACGGTAAGATATGAAAATCCCGTCCTACTCTCACGAGCAAAACGGAATGACAGTAGTTCGCTTATTTGATAAGAGACACAAAGATAGGAATAATTGACAAATAACGATAAGATGAAGAATAACATTATTACCCAAAGCATACCGGGTGGTTTCTCGGTAATAGCAAGCAGTTTTATTGCACAGTCATTGGAACACATGATACCGTGGCTGATAGTAACATTTTCAGTCGTTGTATGCGATTTGATGTTCGGGATAAGGAAATGCTTGCTATTGGGTGAAGAATTTCGGTTTTCAAGTGCCGTGCGCCGTACTATGGGTAAAATGGTGACATACTTTGCCTTTGTCTGTATGGTAGTGATGATAAACATCGCTTCCGGAAGCAAGTGGAATATTGATGTGTACTCATGCTTGTTTGTCTGCTTCATAGAGTTCTGCTCTATCATAAGCAATATCTTAAAGCCAAAGGGATATAATTTCAACTTACTGAAAGCGTTGGGATTGTTCGGAAAGAAAGTGCTCGATGTCGAAAAAGAAGATATGAATGAAATAATAACTAAAGATAAGGAGTAACAAAATGAAAAAGAAATTGATTATCGCAGCGATTGTTATCGCTATCATCGTGGGAGTTATGCTTTACATGCACTACACCCCGTTTTGGGTGAACTTGACTACTGTTGTATCATTCGGTGTCGGTGTTGTTGCCGGATGGGTGGCTCGTTTAGTTTATGACAAATATTTTAGAAAGGAGGAATAGCATGAGATACTTTACAATTGCAGAACTGGTTAAAAGCGAAACGGCTGATAAGAAAGCTATAGATAACAGATTGCCGCAAGAACTGCTTCCCAATGCACAAGCGTTGGTTGACAATGTCCTCGACCCGTTAAGAGAGGCTTACGGCAAACCTATCACAGTGACAAGCGGATACCGTTGCCCTGCTCTTAATAAAGCAGTAGGCGGCTCTAAAACGAGCGACCACATGAACGGGTGTGCTGCCGATATTGTCGGTACTCCAAATACCCCGAAAGAGAACAAAAGATTGTTCAACCTTATACAAGAATTGAAACTTCCCTTTGACCAAGTCATTGATGAGAAAAACTTCTCATGGGTACACGTCAGCCACCGAAGAGAAGGCAACAGAAACCAAGTATTGAAACTCTAAAAAGTAAACATCATGGCAGCAGAAGTTTTATCATTTCAACAAGAAGAAGGCAAAACAGCGTATTACGCAACGTTTGTCAGTGACGGTAATCCCGTTACCATACAGATAAAGAACAAGGGCGGAATGGTGACTGTATTTGCCAATATCGAGGGCATGAATCCTATCCCGCTTTCCCCAAATGCCAATCAAGCCTTAGGCCCTTCCAATGTGATATTTCGTCTTATTGGCATAGCGGCAGGTATGGAAATTACAATAAGAAGTGCTACGAAAGTGTCAGAAGCCAAAATGATTAAAGAGGGATAGCCTATGAAACCAATCACTATCCCTCACATCAGCATTCCTATAATCGGCATTCCCGTAATCAGCATACTTACCATAGGTTTTCCCGGTGCTGGCGGAAATAAGCCGCATCCATTTCCTGACGAAGGGTATTTATTATTGTCGGATGGCACTCCGTTATTGTTGGCTAACGAAGAGCCGATATTGCTTACAAGTAAAAATAAATAGTAGTATGGAAGAGAAAATAGAAAAAGGACAACAAATTGGACAACTCCCCAAAAGATACGTTTTGACGGGTAATGAGGAGTTTCCATTTCAAGAAGACAGAGAAAATGGTTCTATCACCCCTAACGTCCTAAAGAGTTTCATTAGTTCCGGAAAAGGTGGATATATAAGCTATATAACCGAGTATAATGTTTCCATTCATCATCCTTCATCTGGAATTGATAGTGGCAATAAATATACATTAGAAGGTGCTATTGTTCAAGTTCCGGAAGATATAAGAACGGTTGGGCTAAAGGTGTCATTCTTGAACAATAGCGGACTTGTGGAGACATGGGAATTTGCAGGTGGAGTATTTGAAAATATCGAGAACTGGAAATCAAATGAAGATAAATTGACTGACATTAGAGATGAAGCAATCAGTAAAATAAAGGAAGTTGAAAGCGATGCTATTTCAAATTTCAGTTCCCAGCGTGTTACTCCTGATATGCTGTCCGAATCAACCAAGCAGTTTATTAACGCAAGTGGCGGCGGTACAATAAACAATCTTGCGGATGACGAAGACCTTGTGTCTGTAGACAAAGGGGAAAGTTTAAGTGTTTTAAAATTTGCCGACCGTGCTTATAATCCTGACAGATTCAGCGGCAAGGGGTATAAAATATTGCGTAGGAATATTATAGACGGTAAAAATATACTTACGCAGGAAATGATAAATCAGCCTGATACTATATACGAAATCAGGTATGATTTTGATTTAAATGGTGCTCAAATCACTATTCCCGAAAACTGCATTTTGAAATTTGACGGGGGAAGTTTGAGTAATGGCATTATCAATTGTAATAATACCATTATTCAAGCTGATCCTTACAATATTTTCACTAATGTAGAAGTAAAAGGCACCCATTCTAGTGGAGCCAATATAGAATGGTTCTTTCGAGATAAAGACGAATTTTATAATAACGCTTTTAAAGATGCAATTACATATTTTAGTACTATAAATTTTATATCTGGAAAAGAATATATATTTGATAAAAGTGTTATAGACTGCTGCCATTTAATAAATCCGTATATATTAAATGGAAATAACTGTAAATTTTATGATTTTAGTTTAGCATATAATATAACTAAAGATGATAATATGACCCCCAATAGCACTAGTCTTTTAGCATCACTTGGTACTAGTATTCGTGATATAAGTTTTTATAGAAAAAATCATTACGAGCATTTGCAGTATCCAGCTCTTATAGTTTCTCATAAAATAGAAGTTAAGAATTGTAAATTTGCTGGTTATAATTACTGTGTGGGGTTAACTCCTGTATATATAGATTCCCTTTTGTTTGAGAGTATATCTCAATATGATTGCAAAAACCTTTTAGCTTGTTGTGATTATAATGGGAATGTTATAGAAGATAGAACCTTTAACGGAGATTGGTTTTATTTTTCAAATTCAGATTTTGGACCTGATGAAAATATTGTATATGGTGGTTTGAAATCCACAGTTAGTATATTATTTAATAATTGCTTACATGGAATAGTAGCCTTACCGGAAATACAAAGATATGTAGTTGAAATATCAACTATATTATATTCCCATTGTCACTTTGAAAATAGGCAACCATGTGTAAAGTTTATTAACCCAGATGATGAAGGCAAACAGGCCTCGCATAGGATTACTTTTGTTAGTTCATTTCTTTATTCTGATTCAGTTCCTAGGATACAAGGTATTAATTATATAGATTGTCATATAAATATTGGTAATAATAATAACTTTGGAATAGATGTTCAAAAATATTTGAATGGCACTTATATTATTGGTGATGCTAGAGCGACCCCTTTATTTGTTGATACAAATAAAGACATAAATACAGATAAAGCGCCTTCTTTCTCTTCTATTACCAGCACTTATGTTTATGATGTAAGTGCTTATAAAGGCGATTTTACATACCCAGAGGATAAAGAGGAATGTGTTGCTTATGCAATGTCATCAAGTCCAGATAGGCTTGTTTGGGGTAATTATGAAACTACTGAACCTTTAAAGTTTACTGACTATATCACTATACATAAGGGTAATATCATGTCTATCGAGATGTATTATAAAAATGACAATATCGGTTGTATAAATTCATATATATTGTTTTTTAAGAAAGATAAAGCAACAGGACAAGTATATAAAACATATATACGTGTTACAAAAGAATTGTTAAATTCAGTTCATGGTGTAAATAATTTAAGATTAGAAATTCCCTATATTGGGAGTATAGGTTCTAAATGGGAAGAATTTAATGATGAACTTTTATATAAACCACATATTAGAATTAAAGGGACTTTTGCACAAAAACCTGTTTCCAATCAAGGTATCCAGCAAGGCTTTTCTTACTTTTGTACTGATAAGCAAACAATAGAAGGCTCTAGAAATGGCATCATGATTTATTATGCTGGAAATGATAATTGGATAGATGCTCTTGGTAGATACATATATTAAACTTCCCAATCAGTAGTATTTAATAAAGGATTAATAAGTAATTTACTTATATAATAGCACCATATGAGAAATAACATCTTAGGTGCGGTGGTCTATCTATCCACCGCCATAGTATTCGGTGGCAGTACTGCACTGCTGATGCTCTTTATCAAGGAGAACAGCGACCGTTGCCACTACTATAACGGCAAGTGGAACAAAACAGACTTGCTGTGTGGAGCTGTCGCAATATGTGTAGGCATGGTTGTTAATCATTATCTGTTGAAGTTATGAAGAAGTTAGTGTATATAGTGTTTCTTGTGTTGACGGTGTGTTCCTGTAGAACGAGGACTGTTTATATGCCCGTTGAAACAAAGGTTCTTGACAGCATAATATACCATGACACTACATTTCAAGAGAAGCTGATACCGTACAAGGACAGCGTATCTGTTGCCGATACAACGTCATTCCTTCGCAATCCGTATGCCTACAGCTATGCTTCATTTAGCAACGGGATATTGAACCATTCATTGGGCATTTATCCTCATGCTACGGTAACAGTCAAAATGCCGTATTTTATCGAAAAGATAAGAAGGATTGAAGTGCCCAAGCCTTATCCGGTAGAGAGGGAACTGTCATGGTGGGAAAAGTTTAAAATCAATTACGGTGGTGCCAGCATTTCGATAAATCTGACATGTGTTTTATTCGTAATTGTTTGGCTCACCATAAAGATAAGAAAGAAATTAACGATGTAGAAGTTGGCTTGTAGCTGACACTCTTTCGGGGCTTAGAGTAAAAAGAAAGCCCCCAACGTTCAAATAATTATTGCCACATAAAAATTTGAAAAAAGCATAAGACACCGCACGTTGGAGGCTTTAATATCTTCAACACGGTATCTTATGCTTTGTTCGTATATAATCAAATATTTTATGTGGCAGGGCAAAGATAAATATAAAATTCAGAAAAACTATGTGTAAGTCAGAAATCTTTGCCGAAACAATTAATCTCGTGGCGCAGGAGACCGAAATACCCGCCAGCCGAATACTATCTTCGGATAAGGATACGGAAACCGTAGACGCCCGCTATCTGCTTGTACAGTTGCTTGTTGAAAGGGGAATGTACCCTTCACAGATAGCTCCTAAAATTCACAAGACCAAACGCGCGATAAACTACATGATTTCCAATTTTCAAGAACGTATGGAAGGCGGGAAAATGTTGAGAATATATTGGGAAAACATTAGGAAAGCGTTGGGAAACAACTGATTTCATGGCAGTATCGGTATTTATACTTTTGTGATGCGGTTGATTTTGACCGTAATACAAAATATAAATCTCTATGGAAAGAACGTATGTCTTCAATCAAGACGGGAACAACGGAAATGGTGGCGGAAGCAAATTCGACATCATGGCTATGTTGCCCAACTTGATGGGAAGCAAGGGTGTAGACCCCGGACTTCTCGCTTTACTGAACCAGGGACGTGGCAGCCAAGACCAATGGGGCGGCTCGTGGTGGTTCATCTGGATTATCCTTTTGTGGTTCTGTTGGGGCGGCAACGGCTTCGGCAACCGCTTTGGCAATGGTGGCGGTCTGCCTGCCGAGCTTAACGGTGATGTCGGTCGTGAATACCTGATGTCAGCCATTCAGGGCAATGGCAATGCCATCAACCAGCTTGCTTCTTCTTTGAACTGCTCTACCCAACAGTTACAGAGCGCCCTGTGCAACATCCAGGGACTTATCGCCAATGTGGGCAATCAGGTGGGCATGTCAAGCCAGCAAATCATCAACGCATTCCAGTCCGGAAATCAGGCTGTTCTTACTCAGATTGCAGATTGTTGCTGCAAGACTCAGAACGCCATTACCACAATGGGCTATGAGAACCAGCTTGCGATGTGCAATCAGACCAACGCGCTTGTCAACACAGCCAATCAGAATGCACTTTCATTGCGTGACGGTGCGACCGCCAATACCAATGCTATCCTTGCAAAGCTGGACGCCATGCAGAACCAGGCATTGCAGGACAAGATTGCGGCTCTTACAGCAGAAAAAGCCACTTTGACTGCTGAAATCTCCCAACGTAACCAGAATGCTACTATCCTGAATTCAGTAGGACAACAGATTGCTCCTTTGGCAGCAGGCTTGCAGGCATTGCAGTCCGATGTCGATGGAATAAAATGCAAGATGCCTAACACCGTTCCGGTTGTTTACCCTAATATTCAAGCCATCAACACAGACTGTTTCCGTGCTGCGGCTTTCGGTGCTTACGCCGGTGATGCAATGTATGGACGTGGCGGTTGTGGTTGTAACAACTACTGGGGTTAATTCCGGTAAGAAAGGGGGTAATTATGTGGCCTAACTTTTTTACAGGATTTCCTTTCTTGTTCCCTACTATTGGAAGGGCTAATTTCAATACCCTTCCTACGGTAGCCGTAACGGTCGGCACGGAGAACGTGACTTTGGAACTTCCTAACCATGCGTTCCGTAACAGAAGCTATGTAGGCGGTTTCTATGTCAGTCTCCGCCAGGCAATACCTGCCGGTACGACTGCTACACTCCCGATACTGATAGGGACTAACGGGGATACAAGACCGTTGCTGGCTTACAACAATGAGCCGGTGACTGTCGGCAACCTTGCCGGAACGGGTATCTACGAAATTCACTATAACAAGTACACCAACGAACTGTTCCTTGTTAACGGTGGGTATCGTCCGACAACCGCATCAACACCGACTCCGACAGCAGAAGCAACCGCTCAAAAGAGTAAGTAGTTAACATGGGGCTTTGTGGTTGTTTCCAAAATGGAAATAGCCACACCCCTTTAAAATCAAACCAATATGTTTCAATCACTTCGTACCAATAACCAGTTGTATATACTTCATAAGGATGCTAACCCGTTTATCGAATACGGTCCGGTAGTCAGCGTTTCCGCTCCCAAGCCGAAATATCCTATGGCATCCCCTATGGGACAGTTACCCCAAATGGAAATGGTTGTGGATGTCGTTGTCTGTATCAACGGGCAGAACACGACTTTCCAAAATCTACCTGCCGGCATGGATATAGCCGACTTCGGACAGAACGGCAATATCGTAGTGTCATGCTCTCGTGATGCGATGAACAACGAGGTCGCTTCTATGAAGCAGAAAAGCATAGACATTATCAATAGCATGGACTTCCACAATTCCGTCATTGCGGGATGTGACAAGATGCTGACGCTCTTGAACCCCGAATTTGCAGAGAAACAACGTCAGGAGCAGGAAATATCCTCTCTGAAAGGGCAAATGGCGGAAATGAGCAAGAACATGTCCGACCTTATGGAATTGAACAAACGGCTTATGGAACAGCTCGGAGTTGCTGAAACATCTAAAACAAAGAAATAATATGGGAATGTGGGAAATATTGGAAGAAGGGCGCGGAGAATATGACCGTGACTTCGGTATGAGAGGCGGTAATCCTATGGAAGAAGCCTATAGAGAGGGTTGCCGTCATGGTTACGAGAGAGCCATGCGTGAGATGCAGGGCGGTGAAATGGGCTATCGTAACAGCGGTGGTTCACGCGGTGGAAGCTATAGCGGCGGCTCAGATATGGGCGAACGCCGTATGCCGGGTTACTTCCCGGAATATCCGGTTTACAACGAACGCCGCGATTCACAGCCTTACGGTGATGATATGGGCGAACGCAGACGCAGACGCGCCAACGGAGAGTTCATGTAATGGAGAGGGGATTATTCCCCTCTTTTGCCAATCACTTAAAATCAGGAAAATATGAAACAAAGATTAGATACATACGACAGAATACCGCCTGCAATGGCTGACTATCTCAGCCAGTACGGATGGCATTTCAGCAAGAAGATGTGCCTATGGGCTGTTTCCCGCATGAAGATGGAAAATAAATCTACGGGTAAAGAAGAAAAGCTGGAGCCAATCAGCAAAGAGCAGGTAGAGGAGCTTCTGAAAAAGTACAGTGTAAACCTGGAGAAGGATGCAGGGTACGACAGCGTTTACGTGGCAAACATGGCGAAGTCGGATTACTACAAAAGTTCTATCACTGACGAAGCCCATCTCGCATTGTTCATTAAGGATTACATAGATGATGTGGACGCTTACAATGGAATGCCTTTCACGCGGTTCTATGCCGACTGCATAGGCTCCGGCAATCCTATCATATGGGAACAGATGATGTAGCCTATGATAATACAGGAATTTTACATACCGGATTATGATTGGGAAGTCCGTGTATATTATGCGGTGGACTGCTATTATACCGACCGTATCATCGCCGACCTTCAGCGGGTAGGATGCAGGGGGATGGATTTGGCGAATGCCTATAAGAACATGCGCTCCTGCAATCTGAATACGGGTATCACTTACTCCAATATCCGAAACAGGCAAACCGTAATGGTTATAGCCCTTACTTCTTCCCCGGCAGAGTTTCAAAACTCTTTCGACCATGAAAAGGGGCATCTATGCCGGCATATCTCACGGGCGTTCGGCATCGACCCGTATGGAGAAGAAGCGCAGTACCTTAGCGGATATGTGGGACAGAAGATGTTCCCGGTAGCGAAGAAATTTTTGTGTGAACATTGCAGACGTAGCTTATGTGGAAAATAGTACAAGCCATTTTATCAGGCAAATCACGGGAAGAAGTATATAACATGCTTTCTCCCGAACAGAAAGAGACGCTGAACAGCCTTGCCATAGCAAATGGTATAAACCGCCAACAACGTAGAAAACTTGAACGTGATGCGAAAAAGGGATTACATAGATGAGCTGCTTGAATTGGCGGACAATGTCCTTTACATGGACTATTGCCGCCTTTTCCGGGTTATCCAATGGAACGTTTAGAACGCTTTGAACGGGTTCTCCATTGGGTTATACCGCTTGCCGTTTTGGCGAGGGCATTAGCTTGGTGTCTCTAATTCTTTTACATCCTCTAAAGCCTTATATAGCACATATAGCGTACCCATGTGACATTTGAACAAGTCGGTAGCGCCTTCTTCTACGTATTGTGCGTAATCAAACACCAGTTCAATAAGCTCTTCCCGTAATTCTTCGGGAGATATGCAGTCTTTGAATAATTCGTCTATTGCGCTAAGGTCGTATTTCTTCTTAGCGGGTGTTGTATTTCTTTCCATGATGAATATTTGTTTAGTCTTTTGATAAAAGCCTGTCCGCAATAGATACGGACAAGGCTTGATGTTATTTGCTTTTACGTTCCTCTTCGAGCATTTCCTCTACATAGGAAACTTTATCGAGGTTAAAATCAAGGATATTTCTTACGTCCTTGTGCATTTGGATAAGTTTGTCTCTGTTGTCACTGAACTTATCCATTGCCCTAATATCCCTGATTATGCGTTGGATAAATTCGCAAACCAATGTAATGCCAATAGCCATTCCGTCAGCCGTATATTGCTCTACTGCCTTATCCATAGCCTTATCCGCAAAATTCATTGGAACCATATTACCGTTTTCATCTTGCTTATAAGTAGTAATTTCTTTCCCGAAAAATTCCTTAAAAGCATCGGGTAATGAAAAGCTTGCATGGGCTTTTAAACATGTAATCATATACTGTAAATCGGCACAGGTAGTTTCTTGCACAATATCCCTCCAATCATCTTGCACCATTTCACCAAGAGCTGTATGATGTCTCAAATCATCTTTGGTTAGGTTTAAAGTTCTTATGCTACCGTCCTCATTGTAATCTGATTCTTCACCTCCATATTCGTTGATAGATTCAATCCTTTTTGAACAAGCATAAAATTTCCACTTCCCTTCGTATTCGGAAAAGTATTCATTAAGTATTTCGTTCCATTCATTAAGCCTTTCCACAACTCCATGAAACCACAATTCCCAAAGAACAGTTTGATAAAAAATAGCAGAATAATCTTTATTCTCTTTCTTAGTGTCCTCAAATGTTCTTGGTGAAGAAAATATTCTTACAGTTTCCAATTCACCAATAATTTTATTAAAATATACCGCCAAAACGCAGCTTTCGTTTACATTGCACATAACGTCATAGAACGGTGTTTTTGTATCTCTTTTCATAATGTATTGTTTACGTTTATCACTAATTTTAGAACCCTAATACATTAAGAAATTCATCAAACTTATCTCCATACCATAATGGTTGAGTTTCTTTCGGATTATTCGGATTTACTTGGTTTTCTCCATACAGAAGACCTTTCTCCGTAATTGACTTAAATTTCTTTTTCTGACCGCGTGAAGAATTCCTTTCTACCTCACACAAAAAACCTTTCTGCATGGCTATTTTATTGAAAGCCTGTGCAGAAATCTGCCTTTCCAGTCCTCTTTCTTCAAGAAGTTTTGTTGCTGATTTTATTATCCCTTTTGACGGGGTATAGTCTGGAAGCGGTAGATTGTACGGTTCAAGTATCTGCTTTGCAATAATTAGCTTTGAGTTCTCGTTCAAGTTCAAGAATTTTGCTGCCCATGTAGCAGCTTTCATCTTGTCGGATATGGTTGGCTGTTTCGTTTCTGTTTTTACCAAACTGATTATCGGTTCGGCTTTTCCTGTTTCCAAATCTCTCCAACGAACAACCAATTTTGCTCTCGTTTCATCATTGAATTTGGAAGCGACATACATACACTCATCGTAATGTAGTTCATAACAAGGACGAGTTTCTCCTTTTGCATCCTTGTATTCAACGAGCGCAAAATTGCGCCCGTTAACTTTCACCCATGCTGGTTCCATATCACGAATAGAGCGCATAACATCTTTGTGGTTTCTACCTGCGAGCTCTGCAATTTCAAGCGAGCTCATTGTTTTCTTGTTTGGATTTAATTCATTTGCCATTTTTGTAACGTTTTATGGCATTGCAGAAAGAAGACGGTCTGCAATTAACCCGCCGTTACACATACCTAAGAGGCAGTTGGGAGGCTATTAACTCTCCACACGGGTTTGCAGACCGCTATAATATACAGCGTTAGCTTACAAACATAAAAAATGCCTGCTAATAGCAGACAACCGTCCGCCTCTTAATATGTGTAACGCTGCAAATATACCTCTAATTTCTATAACGCCCAATAAAAAACTTAATATTTTACTTTTCTACCCCATATCATCGCGTTATACAGCGAAGTGGCATACATCTCAACTTCTTCCTTGCTCTCAAGGAAATCAACCTTAGAGGCTGCTATCATAGCCTCTGTATAAATCTCTTTGTTTAAAATATTATTCTCTTTCATGTTATCTGCATTTAACTTTTGTAAGTCCATACTTAGCCAATCTTAGATATATCGTCCTTACACTTACATCCAACATTTCAGCCATTCTGCGGGGCGGTATCTTTTCTTCCTTGTATAACTTGGTAATGTTTTCTTCCGAAAGCGGGTCAACGAAAGGTTTCTTCGGCTCTGCTATCCCCATCCGTTTACGTGCTTTCGCAGCATATGTTTCATTTTGTTTGTCTTTTGTGACGTAAATAACGGTGGTCTTGTTAAGGCATAGAGGGAATAGCCTTCTTTCCACTTCCTTGTGTTGTTCGGCAAAGCTTTCCGCATCCCCGTTGACCGCAGTGTCAATCTTCTTGTATTTGTCCGGGATGCGGGAGTGTCTGTCTCTGATTATTCTGTCTGCTTTTCTCATTGGTTCAATATATTATACTAAATTTATGATACCACTTGTCCGCATGGCTGAACCATCCTATAATGAATGATTTACCGAAGAGGGTTGCTTTGTATAGTTTACTCATGCGTTTCTTTGTTCTTTAATTTATCAAGGAACTTGCTATCACCCGAATAATCCGCACCGATAGCCTTTTTGCTTTCAATAATCTGTTCCAAAACGGTTATAGCTTCCTTTTTCACTTCTTCTACTTCATTATAACCGCAGGCTTTATCAACCAACTGCTCCATAGTCGATTTAGGCTTGGAAAGAGCCTCATTCAACTTTTCCAATCGCCAGTAGCAGTAATCAATTGTGGCGATGTGCTCTAATTTACTCATGGTTATATTATTCATTTATAATTAATTCACACCAACTATTATCGCTTTCCCAAAACCATTGATAGCCGCCAGCGTGTTTACGCTTTCCGGAACAGCAATTCCTGATATTACGGGCGCAAATGCCAGTCTTTCGTTTCGCATCGTTAGAGGACTGGAAAACACCTTGTAACCGTCCGCTCTTTATGGCTACTACTTTCTTTGCATTGCAACCCGCTATATTAGGGTTTCCCGTTCTCCCTAAAGCTAATCCTTTAATCATACTTTCCCTTTTATGCGAAGGGATGTAATCATCCCATTTCTTCCCCTTGTTATGAGGGATACTTCCTTTTAAAAACCGCCCGTTAATAGGGTTGCGGTTTAATCGCTGTGGAGGTATATATAATTCATTCATCTTTAAATTCAAGTTTTGGGTTACTGATAGTCTTGCTATTCCTTTTCTTTGTCTTAACCATTCTCCGATAAACATCATCAATCAATTGCTTAAGCTCATTGACGTAGCTTCCCATACTCCAGCCTTCGAGTTGACACACCATTAAATCAAATTCTATTTCTTGTAGTAGCTTTACTTTAAACCTCTCGCGTGCAAAGACATTTACCCGTTGGCGCACATTACGGTTAATCATCGGGTCTTGTTTGGGTTCTTTGTTATTGGGAGTGTTTCTTTTCACGGGGTAGTGGTTGTCTGCTATGTTGTTAACATGAACATTCAGAGATTTTACAAGAATTCTTACTCCTCCGTTTAAGACGCTTTTCCCGTTTGTGTAAAAGTCGTATCCGGTCAAAGGAGAACCAGTATGCTTGTCAATGGAGAAACCCTCAGGTGGTTTATCGTAGAGTTCCCAATTCATGTATTTACTCATGGTTGTTTTATTTCAATAACTCCGGGCTGTCGTAAATATTACCTACATATCTAATCCCGAACATATCTATCATTTGTCCTATTGGCTTATTTCCAAGATTTTGAGACAGAACTTCTAATAGCACAAAAGAACCGATTTTATCACTATACACTACTTCACATAGTACACCAGCGCATTCAACCAAATCATGCTCATATATTTCTCTATCATTGTATTTAACTCCCGTGAACTGACCAACAGTTTCAGCCCATACGTCATCGCACCGGCAGTCTTCCGGAGAATATATCTTTGCCTTGTCTGTGAGGATAAGTCCGTTTTCGTCCCTTCCGGCAGTATAGAAAAAAGAGAGAAATCCATATATCCATTTCCCCGTATCAGTGCTTTTTCCTCTGAATTTTATTTCACGTTTCATAATCAATATCTTTTCTCGTTTTTAATCAATCAGTTCAAATTCATATACGAAAACATAAGGATCGGATGCCCATGTACCTTTGCCGGAGACTTTATCTATCAGTTCTGCGAATGCGTCACGAGGATCATTGTAGTCGGGTATATCTGCGTAATGGAATGAATAAAAAGGAATATCCTTTTGTCCAGCATCCCATTTAAAAATTCCTTCCTTAAAGCAATCTTCATCGGAAATGCCTTGCAACCGTTCTATCTTGATGTTGGTAATGCGGATATGATGGGGCATGAGGTCAGCGCGGACAAACATTTTATTTTTCCAACCGGGTGCGAATTTAGTTTTAGTATAAAATCCTATTCCGTCCCTATCATTAAGTGCAATTTCGGGATTCATCCCTAAACTTTCATAACATTGTGCAATGGCAAAAACTCCACCAACCTTGTACTTCGGCTGAATAAACATTGGAACAAAGTCATTACAGTCCTTATCATATACAAGAATCTCAAAAAGGGGGCTAACATCATCTGATTCAGTAATCCTAAAACATCCAGCAGGATTTTCTTGATATGCTTTCGGACACTTAATGATTCTTCTTGTCTGCGTCTTCCGACCATCCAATACAGCCTGCGTTAAGCCGTATTTATTGTTGAACATTATCTTCTTCATTGTATCTTTCTTTTATAAGGTTAAAGTGAATTAAGAGAGATAGCGGACACGGGGCGAACCCAACTGTCAAAGTCCTGACTGCCGTTGAACCAACTACCATTGAACCAATCGAGAACAAAATTGCGTTTGTTTCCTTTTCTCGTAGAGCACCAATACCAGTCATCTTTCACTGGTTGTTTTCCGCAGATAGCTAAGGCTGTATTCAGCATAACCTTATGTTCATACCCTAAGACACTCTCTTGTAGTGTCGGAATGTGCCAACTTAATCCACATAAGTCCAATGCTATGACTTTCTCAGCAATTTCGCTTCCGGATGCAGCTAATGCTTTGGTATTACCTATTCCATCAGTATCCTTCATGCCTTCTTCTGTAGTTGGATATATCTTCCCTGTTTGCTCTTTCTCCCAATCAAGAAGAATATGGGTATTATTATCCATATCTTCCGGATAGAAGAATAAAGCATTGCCATCATGGATAATAACTGCACATTGTGCCTGTTCGTTTTCTTCATGCAGTCCCCCAAATTTAGGTTCTACAAAACTCTTGTTGGCGGTAAAGATGAATACACCATTACCTACATTTTCTTTTGTGTAAATTCCTTTGTTCATAATCATATAAGTTTTAATATTTCTCAAAATTTGGGATTTGTAAATAGAACGAGTTTCGAGACATGGGAAGCCAACACTTTTGCTCCTCATTGCACGTATTCCAATTATCTTCCCCAAATTCATCATTTAATGCTTCCACTATCTTATAGGCTACATCTTTTACAAAACGAGTATTAAGTATCCTCTTGCCTTTAATAACGATTGTAGGTGTATAGAGTGAAATTTTATACTCCCCACCGTTTTCTATCGACCAGCTACCTTGTGCTACTGTAATGTGCGGATTGGTTTCATTCTTATACTCTTGTACTATACTTAGATAGCCATTAAAATAGTTGGCTATTAGTTCCGACTTATATACTTTTAGCCCCGTTGCTTTTTCTAAAAGTTTTCTAAGCCTATAAGCATCATTTACAACAGGGTCCATTCTCATATAAGTTTTAAAGTTTCTTGTATTCCGGCTTCAAGTGCTTCCTCGTAGCTTTTATAATGCACCAAAGGCCTGTCGGATAATCCCACTAAATCATGGTTCGGTATTGTTAGTATATCATATATCCAATAGTCTCCATACATATAGGATACTTCAACGTGTAGCTTCTTGGTTTCACGCAGCCACTTTTGAGCAACATACAACACTGGACACAAAAATTCAATAGGTTCGTCATCTATTTCCGTACAACACGACATACTTTGCGGAAGGTCATATTTTGTAATAACCTTATTGCGGTCTATTATGTGTTCACACTTCCAATTGAAGCCCTTATCTTTCAGCAGCTTCGCTGTCTCTAATGTTACGAGTTCTTCGGTCATAGCTATTGTCTTTTCAAATTAATAATCTTCGTTTCGTAGTTGTCAAGCCCCTTTTTATGGGTACAGATAATCACTATACTATCATTGAGATAAGTCACGCTTCCCTCAATTGTACGGTGTTCTATAGGGTATTCTCCAGAGTTATTGCACCCGAATAGTGCAACTGTTGCCAAAAGGATAATTATTTTCTTCATACTTTAAAGTGTTCAATCAGTTCGTTTACGGTAGCCTTGTGAATGGTATCTGTGTTAATGTCAACATCATTGTAAGCCCAATAGGTAGAGAACTTGATTTCAGGACACAGAATCCATTTATCTCCATCGGTAAACCATTGGTATTTGTCTGTATCATCCCTTAATGCAGCAATAGCCAATAAAAGCTCTTCGTTGGTTCCGCAATCAACACTATCGGTTTCGTCAGGATGTGGAATGTTACTGAAAAACTCAACACTATATAGACTGTATTCGGGTTCAGTGAAAATACATAAATCTTCGTTAAGTTCCGCCCCAAATAATCTATATCCCAACTCCTCCAACTTCTTCCGAAGCTCCGGTGTACTTTTTCTTATAAAGCACGGTGTTGTAAATCCCATAGTCATTCCTCCTTATCTATCTTAATATCTGTTACTTTGCCACGATTGATAAAACCGCCACAGCTAAACAAATCGGTTATACATGCTGTGTAGTTCACCTCTGCGCATTTCTCGTACAGAGAGCATGAGGCACAATGAATACTATCATGCACCGCTTCATGCAGCACTCCGTCTATTATTATTCCGTTCTTTACTTCCATGATTATTTCCCTTTCAAAATTTCAAGTAATTCTTTCGCTCTTTTATATGTATCAAAGCCTTTTATGTTTCTCCATTTATCAGAAAAGAAGCCATCTTCTCGTACCTGAACCCAATATACTGTTATAGGGATACAACCGTTATATCCATGACCTTGTATAATCCTATATCGTTCCATGATTTATAGCGTTAAAGTTATATCTACTTTTATGTGCTCTGCGGGTTCGACTGTTAGTTTCGACTCTGCATATTGCCGTACCGGATATATAACATTAACATTCATGCCTGTCTCGGCTTCAAGTTTTTCCAGAATATGAGCTATCTCCATTTCGGCTTTCGCTTTCTTGTTTTTTGCTTCTTCTATATCCATGGTTATTTCCCTTTCAATTTCTTTATTAGTACATCAGCCACCCTCAAAGAGCCTATTGCAATATCATCATAAGTTTCACTGTCATCGTTTATTCCTAAAGCAATACAATACCCTTGCATAGCAGCTTTCGCCAATTCATAACGCCTTTGCTCCCAATCAATAGTTTCAAAATTATCAAAGAAGTCGAGTTCTGACACTTTGAAATACCTACCTTTCACTAAGGCAGTCCCAACGTCGAATAAGCCTTCAACCTCTACAATCTCTCCAGTCTCTTTTATTCTCGCTTTCATTATTTACCCTCCTTTTCAACATATCCGTTTTTAATACACCAGCACAGCATCTCGTAGGCTGCATCCAATAGATTTCCGGAAACTTTAACGATGAATGGTTCAGACATGCTTTTTTGATAACTTATAGCCCAAGGACAAGCAAAAAGAGGCTTAACGCACAGCTTATACGTTATACAGAAGACATTTATGTATCGCGGCAGCTTATCGAGAATGTCCTGCAAAGTGTAAGTTTCATGATAATAGTCGTAATTCGTATCGGCATCCGGAGAGGTTACAACCATGTTGTCTGCATCTGATTCATTCCACTCGAAACACATGCTTCCATCGCTTGTATCCAACCCAAGCTCCTGCAAATGTTCCATCTGTTCGACTGATAATACTTGTTTTGATTTCATAATTCCTCCTCCAATTTTTCCAAAAGTTCCTTGGATAGTATTTCACAGTAATAAATATTGTCTATCATCGTGTCGTTAGAACTCACATCCGCCTTAAACCTCTTAACAAGTACCCAGCCATACCATTTTTTCACTTGAACGTCAAAAATATGGCCATATACTCCATGTGTCTTAATTCTGTACTTTTCCATCTCTTGTATTTTTCTCGAAACATTTCACATCCGGATAGAACCAGTCCAAACTACCAGCTATCCCGTCCAGCCATAAAGCACATACATATCCGCGAGAACGGTTCTCTCTATCTACCACATGGAGATAATGCTTGCATTTTTCACAGCAAATATTGTTGGTTTGTTTATCCATAATTCAGTCTTCTTTCTCTTTAATCCGTTCCAGTACATCCTTGTTGGCTTCGAGTATCTCATCGAAAGAGGGGGTGGGAAACCATGCCAGCACGATACTGTTTCCGTGAATCCACATTCCCTTTTTATCTAAATTGCTATTTCTACAAAACTTTTCTTCTCGAATATATGGTGTGCCATAACACATCACCAAAACAAAAACTTTTTGCCCCTCTTCTGGCAACTGTTCCTTAACGCTTATCCAAGGGTTCTTGGGGTGAGCATCTGCCCATTCTGCCCCAATGGTAAATCCAATCATTTTACCTGATGCGAAACTACTACTGTTACCATAGGGATTGGCTGCTTTTATTTCTTCTTCTCTGTTCATAAAAATGTTATTCGGTTAGTATTAAATCATCCAAATACGCCCATTCTTCAATGGCATCTTTGGAACACTCGTAATCATCGCACTCTTCATCGTCCCAGCACTGCTCTGTTACATTCCAATAGCGGACACCGTAACCAGTTCCAGTGCTTAATTTCCCATATACAAGGCATGGTATCTGCGGATAATGTTCATTTTTGTATTCTCCATGAGCTTGTGGCACTTCATCTTTAGTCTTGTGCCACACGCTGTTGATATGCCAGTTCGCACCGGCAATAAATCCTTCTTTAAATTCATCTGCACCACATTCGCAACAATCGAATGCTGTATTATGACCGTTACAATGTTCGCAATATTCACGTTCTGAACATGGATAGGTTCCATTACAATTATAATGCTTATGAATTGCTTCCCTTGCTGCTTCTTTTATTGTCTGTTTCATATATTATTTCTTTTTCTTGATTTAATCTTGATTGGATTGTTTTTTGTTCCAGTACCGAACCGTTCTAAGCGAAAGCCGTGTATCCGGAGCCAGTATTTAAAAGCGGGGATAGTTGTCTGCTTCATAATCAATATGTTAATATTAAATTTTCACTTTTGTGTAATTACTAAAATCACAATACAAGTATTGACACCAACCACCAAAGCGATATTTATCATTTAGATACCTACATTGGGAAGTCCACTTACTCTTTGTAATAATCTCGTACACCGTTCCTTTATGGATGAAAAGGTCGCCGACTTTTAAATTAGAAAGTTTAACTGTTTTCATTTCTTTCTTTCATTCCGTTTCCGATTGTCTTCCGAAACACACATTTTGCACCATGATGTCTTGATATAATGGGTGTTCATACTATTTTATTGCTTCATAAAACACATCCATATTGTTTTGCTCTGTCTTCCGGTGGTATGCCCGAAAAGAGGTTTGAACGGGATAACAGACAAAACTTCCGCAGCTTTTATCTCATTCTCGTTCCATTTGAAAATGAGTGTTCCGTTAGGCTTTAAGACGCGCATACACTCAGTAAATCCGTCAAGTATGAGTGTCTGCCAGTCTTTTGGCAGTTTACCGTACTTCTTAGCCATCCATGAGGTTTCACCAAGTGTTTTCAGGTGCGGTGGGTCGAATACTACCATGTAGAAAGAATTGTCCTCAAATGGAAGGTTGGTGAAATCGGCTATTACATCCGGCTTTATTTCTATGACCCTTGTCTTGCCTCTGTCCTTGGCCGTAAGTGTTTCCGAACGTTTATCAACAAATAAGGTAAGTGGGTTATGCTTGTCAAACCAAAACATTCTACTGCCGCAGCAGGCATCTAATATGAGTTTTTCATTTTTCATTGCATATTTTTCTATTTCAGAACCACTCTTCATCCGCTCCGACCTCTACCGAAAGCCAGTCCATGAGGAGGGTTATAAGGTTATAAATAAGTTTCATCTCACTAAACTTTTATCGCGTTGGCAATATTATCCGCATCCGACAGCTTTCTTACCAGCACATCAAACGCTGCTGTGCACCGCTCTGTGTTCATATTGACCGTTTTCCCGATTTTCAAACAGTCGGAAGCAAGGTTCATCACCCTTGCCACATTTGAAAGTTTCAGGTATTCCAACGTAAATCCGTTGAACCGTGCATCTTTCTTCCGAAGTTCTTTAATCCTTTCGTCAAACTGGATGCAGGAGTAATCACACAATGTCCTTGCAAGCTCGAACCTTGCAATCTCTGCGGAATGGGATATGCCGTTATCGTCGAGAACATGCTTGAACTGCCAATACAGCATATCCACGTGCTTGTTCACTTCTTCCGTATACTTGTCGTTGCAGTCGGCGAAAAACTCGCTCCGGTCTGAACCGATAACGCTGTTTACAGTACGCTCGTATTCCTTTCTTGCCTTATCGGCATCATTCAAATATCGCTTGAATGCCTGTTTGTAATAAGGCGTTCTCTTCATCGCATGCAGACACTCGATAACCTTCCCGCAACAGATGTCGTTCGTGAGCAGTATGTTGTAGGTGCACAGAACTACAAGACTCTCATATTTGCTGATTATCTGATTTGCCGTGTCGGTAGTTATTGCCTTGTCTGTTCTGCCTTGTTCATATTCTTGTTTCTACTCTCTTTTGCAAGTTCATCAATCATGCGCTGATACTTCCTTGCCACCAACGGGCAGCGTATACGCATTGCATTGTCACGCTGCCACTCCAATTGTTCGATTTTCTTTTCAATCTCTATGTCCATGATTATTTACCGTTTGTTTCTTATTTGGATAAACCCTCGTTTTTCGCATTCCTTCAACAGTTCCATATCTTCATCCCTTATATCGCATGGCGTCTCATGATTAACACTCATGTAATCCGATATGCCAAACTTTTTGCATATATCATAGTAAAAGCGTCTTTGCCTGCCTCTTGTCGTCCAACATATTGTAAGTCTCATACTTTATTGTCAAATTTATGCTTTCGCCAATACTTATAACTGGCATACTCTCCACGTCTATCAAACATTATACGCTCGAATGTACCAACACGCCGCAATGCTTCGTTTGCGTACAGGTCTCCACCGGCTATCTTAGCTTTCAACATCTCAATGTACTCTTCTCGGCTATACTCTTCTCCAGTAAAAACATTAATTTTTTCTTCCGGCATTGAGTGTATCACTTCATCCCGCTCCTTATCGTAAGTGGCAAACCAGCTCATGATGACAGAACCGTCTATTTTGCCATAAAATCCACCGTATGATGAGTTTTCCCTTGCCCGTTTAAAACAAAGGCAAACGTCCTCAATTCTGAAATAATAATACTTGTCAAGGATAGAGTTTACAATGGATGCTACTTGATAGTCATTCATATCCTCGCGGCTACGGCCGTAAAACAACAGAGTACCTTCTATGAACTTTACAAGAACCGCCTTTATGCAGGTTTCGTTATCTTTCCTCCATTGTGATAATTGTATGGGAGGTGCGTTTATCGCTTGGCTTATGGAAGTTATCTCATTACTGATGTTCTTGCAGATAGCAATCAGCTGCCTGGAAGATAGAACCGCTATTTCCTTGCTTGTTAGTGTGATTTCTGTTCCCATTGTCTTTTAGTGGAAATAACCCTTGGTAATTATTACTCATGCTTTGCTCTATTATTGCAATCATCATCTGCTTGTCACCTCCCGAAAGAGTTAATAGCTTCCGGTAACATGCCTCTGCTCCGGTCTGCTTGTATGGCTGCCTCCTCTCTTTTTTGTAGTTGAGCCAGTATATGAATATATCCTTGTATTCTTCCTCTACGAAATAGAGGTCAAGTACCTCTTTCTTCCTTATTGAGTTTCTCCCGTCTATCCATGCTTTCGCTATTTCATTTCGGATTTCGGAAGGATATTTCAACGCATACTCTTCTGATTGCTGCTTTATTGTTTTCATATTATTACTTTCTATATGGTATTAAGAAATTTGTTCACGAAGTAAACTTGTCCTTTGCCACTAACTTTTGTAGTCAATGTCGTATGTAAAACGCCATTACTTCCAGAGCGTACGCCTTTTTTGATTACAAACAACCCTTGTTCTATGTATTTCTGATTTGGCACGTTATATCTTTCTCCATGCTTGCCCAAATATCCGTTTTTACGCATCCATGCAAACAATCTTTTTTCGCCTATATCGTATCCATTCTGCGCAATTAATTTTGCAAGCTCTCCGATAAGGCATGAATTTTCCGCTCCACTAAATGCGTTTGTAAAGGTTACAGCAGGTTTGGTTTCTTCAATTATATTTTTGTTCTGTTCTTTGAGAATTTGATTTTCGCAAGCCATTCTTTGCTTTTCCTCACGCTCATTCTTTAACTGCGTGGCAAGGCTGATAACAAGGTCGGGGTTGTTTATCATCTGCTCCAAAGTTGGCTGCGTGGCGGTCATACCGTATTTAAGAAGCTCATCTACTCTCATATCCACCCATACCGCTAAATCGGAATTTAGTTTTTGTGCAACACGAATAGCGACAAGACGGTGTGCCCAAGTGCCTGGATTATCTCCACCTCTCTTAACTATCAGTAAATCAGCCAAACTAAAATTTTTTAGTTTGGAAAGTGATGTGCAATAATCGCTGATTTCCTGCGAGTTAACAATTGTGGATAAATTCTTATCGGGATAGGCTTTCGCCATAGCCGTAAGGTTTACCATAACATCACTCCCTTTCTCAAAAGGAATTATATTTCCGTTGTAATCGAATTTAATAATTGAAGTATTCATAATATTTAATTTTTTAGATTTTGCTCAATAGAAAAGTTTCTCTCCCTTTTTTCGGAAAGTGAGGTAGCCCGATAAAAGACTACCAAACACGATAAGTATTTCAATCATGGTTGTTACTTCTTGACTATCCCCGTTCTTCTGTATTCCGCCCACTTATCGTACTGCTTCGTCTTTACGAGGAAAGAGAAGCACGAGCATTTTAATTCAATCTCCCTGCGTTCGCTCCATCTTGTCCATTCGAGAAGTTGTTTCGTAAACTCCAGTTCCTTTTCGAGCTTTGCGATTTTCCGCTTGTCGGCTGCGCTTGATTTTACAACCTTTGGCGCAATCTCGTTCACCTTGTGAAAGACTTCACGGTACACGTCAAATACGGGGCGAACTTTGCGGGCAATGAAGTATTCTAAGCAGGAGACGGAGAGGTGGTATTCTATTGTTGGTCTGCCGCCTTTTGGGTTTTCCGCTTTTTGGCGCAAAACTTGATAATCAACGTCTTGGATGAAGTTTTTAGTTAATTCTTTAGTCGCATTATCTTTTCTTGAATAGGCAAGCATCCAGCAACTATCAAGGTTAACAGGGTAGGGAACATTCAGTTTTGAAAGTTCTAAAATAGCTTTGAAATAGCGTTTGATTTCTTCGGTTGAAGAAGATAAGGATAGAGTTGTTGCTTTCTCGTTAGCAACTAACGTAGATTGTGGGGTACATATTATTCTCCCATTCTCCAATTCTAAGTTTCTTGGCATTGTGATTAGAATTTGAGTTATGTATAAAAAGAAAGCTGTCCGCTTCCCTGTTTTCCGCCAAGAAACACTACTATCAGCAAAGATACATAGTTCACAAGGGAATACGAACAGCCTATATTTATAGATATAATCTGTCGAATGGATATAAAAAATCCATATATCTAAGCTAATAAAGATGTTTTCTTGGCGGGAAAACACCGCAAAGATACACACTCAAACCAAAATGCCAAAAGAAAACTATATTTTTTTAATCCAAAGTCTTAATCACAATCTCGACACGAGGATTGTCCTTATCAACGAATTTGCGTGCATGGATAAGGCAACAGTTATTATCGTTCTTTATACACTTTATACGCTGTAACACGTCAAGTTGCAGTTTCAATACATTATCCAAATCACTACGTTTGCTCGGATAATACACGTCAATGTGGAACTCAAACGGCTCGTTTATATTCAAATCCCTCAACTTTCCAGCCTGCCAAATAAAAGATTCCTCATATTTTTTTAATGCAGGAGTCTTAGCCAAACATCTGTGTCCGTTAATGGTTACTATCTTGTAGCAATTAGCCTTTGATGGGGCGTTACCTTTTATGGCAGCTTTATATTCCATATCATATATGCTTTATTTTAAGTTCAACATTCACCGGCTTGTCCTTCATCGTGGAGAAAGCATCGAGTATCCTCTCCTTAGTCAACTGGATAGGTCGGGTCATTATTTCACTCTCTATGTTTTCCAATGGTATCTTCTTTCCGTCATAAGTAATAAGAACCGCAGAAGTTATTACGTAAGGACTCATGTCTTGTATTGTTTCTTTATCTGCCTTGCAATCTTCTTGTTCAGCTTACTTAGACGCTCTGCCTGCTTGCTGTCACCTCCAATATTATGAATGTCTGACTTTCGGTCTGCGATAAGCTTCTGAATGATTGCACCTTCGGATTTGGTTATTGTAAGTTTCATTCAAGTTTTTATTTGAATCCCCATTCTTCCATGTAGTCAATGTTTTCAGGAAATCCTTCTACCGATTTGGGACTAAGGAATATTTTCTCACTTTCTAATTTCGAGCCTCCCCATTCAGTAGGTGGGCAGTTTTCGTATTCTTCTTTAGAAACTTCACTTACATTAAAATGGGGTTGGAAGCCATATCCCATTACGCTTTCCCCTAAGTAAGTACCAAACTTCTTTAAAGCCCATTGAAATGCAATATCTTTATATAGGTAATGTTTAGAAAACACAGCCACATATATTTTATGAGAGAAATTTCCTGTTTCTGTTAAGTCAGGATTACATCTGATACAGAAATACTTAATACGTGAAAGTATTTCTTCAACAAACCTTTCATGCTTTTCGCAATCTTCTTTCGTTAAGAACTCTTTCCCGTCATTTGCAGTGTAAATAGTCTTGGTAATTTCTTTTGTTTCCATGATGTTTTTTATTAAAGCCCCGAAGCGTATTCTCCAGGGCACAACCATTATTACTAACCCATGCCATTTACGTGTGGCTCACATTTATGAGGTGGTAGCAGGACTTGCACCTGCATGATAGGAGTTTTTCTTGGACTTTCACCAAGTAGTTTATTCATTGACATTGCGGTCTATTCGGCATTACCCGTTATTAACTCAGTGGTTTGAATTTTTTTTACGGCTAACCGTAACACATTGACTTACCAACCTATCTATAAGAGCTTCACTTTAGCGTCTCTCGTTGTTCCGCCATACCACCATTTTTGCCCGCCCAATCTTCACAGACCGGACAGGCAGGTTAACAAATAGTTCCCGGATAGGCGGTCAAGCCACACCGGGATAGTTAACTGTTAGCTGAAATTAAATCACTTAACCCGAACCTTTCACGGGACTTCTGCGTGAGCAGAGGGCGTTTAGTTAATAATTATGGTTATTTGTTAGGGATATACCAATCCGGGATATAATCATTCATTTTTAGCCTCACTTTCTATACTACCGTTCGGAATGACTTTAGGTTTATTTCCGGTCTTATCTATAATAACCGATTTGCCGCCAATTGTGACCTCTGTACACTGTCCCTCTGGGAATCTATTGATAAATCGGGATACTTCTGTATTACTATCATCCTCAGTCTCGTTTGGCTCATACGGATATACATCCATGATGGCGGTTTCCGCTACCGATGCAATTTGGTAGTCGGCCATTGTGCCTTTCATGCCTTCATCCAGATTCTTTACCGCATCACGCAAGTCGGCTGCCTGCACCAATACCTGGGTAGACGTTTTTTTCTCAGCACCGCTTTTCTCGTCCAATGTGATGAAAACCAGCTTGCATTTGAACCAACGGTCGGCGGCTTCCTCTTCGCATGGAAACAGTTCGCTATAGTTGGTACGTTTGATGTCCGATACCGTGAATTCTCCTGAAATAAACGGTGCCATCTCTTCGATGATACGTGCTTCTGCTTCCGTAAAACTGAGTGCATCTACCAGATAAGGTTCGGTAACTTTTTTGTTCATTCCGTTTTCCATTGTTTTTTCATAACGGATTTTACACTCAAACCATGTGTGCATAATTTTCTATTTTAAATAAACGTTTTGTTTCTGTCTATTTCAATCTCCATTAATTGCAATAACCTCTCTTCATCAGGACTTGGAAGATAAACGCCGCATTCGGCACTCGCCCAATTACGAAAACGCTCAATGCTCGTCGTCATTTCCGCTGTATCTAAATCAGTGGAACTACGTAAAACTTCCATTTCTCCCAAAAACTTATCATTAATCCTACGGGTGAATATTGCAGGATTTACTAACTTTTTGTAATAGTTCTGTTTTACGTATTCCAGCGTGTTCCCCGTCTCACAAGCGAAGAAGCCTAAAAGGGTGTGCAGGTATTTGTTCTACTGCGTTGTCCTCTTAGGCTTCTTTTCCGTCAGTTCCACAATGCAACCCTTTGAGAAGAGATAGTTACATCGTATTTTGAACTGCTCTTTGTGGAGCGGGTTGGATAGGTCGTATTGCATAATATTTTAAAATGGCAAATCATCTTGCGGGGATAATCCCGGAGCTTCCGCAATCTGTTCCGATGTGGGGCTGCTCTGAACGGGCTTATATTCCTTGAAATCTCCAAAAATATACTGTATGCCTTCTTTGCGTTCTTCTTGTTTTGGGGCACAAGTAATAAAATGGGTATGCCCAAACTGTGAAGGTTCCTTGCGTTCGATAACCGCCACATTTAAATAAATTTTCTCTTTCCCGTCTTTGCAGATTACTTTCTTCATTTGCTCACGGGGAATGTCACTAAGACAAATACTTCCTGTTAAAATCATAATACTATTCTATTGTTTCTTTAAGTAAATACTTGGTCAAATCTCTGTATTCAGCCCATTCAAGAAATGAGCGAAGCAGATTATAATTATCCTGCTCCATGCCATCGTAGCGATAGCATGTTATTGCAGGACCATAACGTTTCAACGGAATACCTCTGACATCATATCCATGCTTTTCTTTATCATATCCTTCAAATATGAACAAATCAAAATGAAATATATCTGCATTGAATAATTGGAGATAAAATTTCCATTGGCAAGAATTTATGTAATCGGCATCAATAGGATAAGAATATTTGGTTTTAATATCCCTAATTTCTACGCCATCTATCATATCGGCACATCCTGTTATAATAGCATTCCCAAAGTCCTTATAAAGGCGTATCTCATGAAAAGCATCAGGATGTTCATTCCTGTATGCAAGAGCAGCCTTACATTGTGGTATGTCAAGAATTATCTTGTTTCCCTCAATGTCAAACGCTCGTCCGCTTGGCATTTGTTCCTTTTGTTCTTTCCCGTAATAAAGAAAGGTACGCTCACCTGCTTTAACCTTTTCGCATTTCGGTGTACCTTCTTCCACTATTTTATGAAAAGCTTTTCCAATTCTCGTATATGTATTGCCTTCAAATGCACCTGATATACTGTCAATAACCGATTGTTCAGTTATCTCATAACTGGCGTAATCGCTTTGTTCTATGTATTTTCGGAATGCTTCTAGTTGTGTTGCCCTAATAAGTGGTTTCATGCTTTAATAAACATTTTTTTGTCCTTGTCGAATGCGTATCCTTTTGTAGCAAGATTTTTTTGCATTTCAGAGAAGAACGGTAATTGCATGATTTTAGGCAGTGTCTTGGTTGCTTCCATCAATGAGATAATATCTTCATCAGTCATTGCAGCCGCAAGTTGCTCTCGTATTGCTGCAAGCTGCTCGTTGGCTTTTGCTTGTGCTTCTCCTTTTCCTTGAATAGATATTTTGACTTTTGAAACAATGTCAGACATGCAAGTATCAAATTGGGTTGTGCCATAATCTGGAATAGTAACAGTTTCAAGCCCGGCAACATTTTTCCCTACAAAATTATCTAACGGAGCAAAAGATATACAGCGTTTTCCATTTTGGATAAATACATATCCCACTTGGTCTGCAATTCTAACAAGAAGGTCTTTAGATTGCCCGGTACAATCTGGAGAGTGCTTTATCACATCACCATCTGCAGTTTCTTTATCATGGCAGATAAATATAATATCAGAGCCATTTGAACGAAGAAAATTGACGAACTCTTTGAAATCTTCGCCCATCTGTCCGAAACGTTTTAAAGAATTTGTTTTTAACTTATAGTTGTTTTCAATGGCATATTGGCTCAAATAATCGTCAAGCATAGACTTGGCTGTATCAACTATAATTGTTTTATACTCTTTCATTGCTTCCCGCTCACTATCTATGTCTTTCCAGTTTTTAGCCATTATAGTATCACAACGCTGTACTGCTCGGTCTGCACCTCTGTCGCAATCAATCAATAAGGGGGTATCGGCTGTTGTAGCAACACTTGTTTTCCCACTTCCCGGTACTCCATAAAGTACAATAATAACAGGACGTTCAGGTAGAACGTCATTCTTTTTTACGATTGGCATAATTTTATAATATTAAGTTTATCAATATCTTGATAGTCCTTGACTAAGGCAGATGTTGGTTCTTTCTTCTTCCAGGCTCTTTTCTGTATATCCCAATGAAATACGAGCGGAATATTGTTTCAGCCTTTTATTAGAGGCTTTTCTATCTTCGTTCAAGAGGTTTTCCTCTTTATTCTTTGAAGACTGTTTCACTTTATTTTCCATAAATATTTTTTTAAACCGCCCGTACAAGGTTAAAGGGAAGCGGTGCGCACTTCGCTTCTCTCACGGCTTTTAGTACGGTAATAGCTCTGACCTTTTCTGCGGCTGAATTTGGTTATTTATATCTCCATTTATAAGAACCGGCTGATGCTCTTTCCCCTCTTGCGCATGCTGCTATAGTTCCTTGATTTATTTTAGTAACTCTGGAAGCCTCTCTTGTGCTTCCGTATTCTTGAATTGGCACTCCTGTTAAACTATATTGTATTATAACTTTAGATGAATGATTTAGACTGCCGAATCTGCCTAAATTAGGAGTTTTTTTTAACCCAATTCTATATGCGTGTTTTTGATTATCAGAGGAAGAACACCATTCAAGATTTTCTACTTTATTATTAAATTTATTACCGTCTCTATGATTAACTTGTGGAAGATTATTAGGGTTAGGAATAAAAGCTTTAGCTACAAGCCTATGTATAGTGAATCTATTCATTACACATTTTCTACTAAGACTAATATTTAAATAAAGAGAACAACTATTAGGCTTTAAAATTTTACTATGAACATGTCTTACTCCATTTATATGGTTTACATATCTGCTCACAGATTTTACTCTACCTAAACTGGATATTTGATATATCCCTTCATATCCAATTATATCTTTCCAAATTTCTTGTTCCATAATTTATTTTTAAGAGGAAGGAGACAAGGGCAGACGACCTTTGTATGCTTATCCTATCTGGATGTCTTTCCAAATGTCAATAAATTGTTTTGCCGAATATTCCGCAAGTTCGCGTGTTTTATAACAAAGGCGAGACCCGCTACCCGCACACGCATACGCATGAACGTAACCCGAACCGCCGAAAGCGAAAGAGGAAGGAGACATAATGAAATAGGGATAATACTTGTTCTCATCCGAGTTATCCCAGTCTGCTTTCCAGCCTTCATTCAGAGCTTCCGTAATAACTTCCATTTTATATAACGCAATGAAATGCCTGCGCATGTCTTTGGGTAAATCTGAAAAATCAGGGACACCTTTTCTTCCTGTTTCTTCCATTGCGTCTTCAAACGTTTTGATTCTATCCATTACGTTTTGATTGGCAAATATTTCTTTGCCGTATAGATTTTCAAGCATCTGCTTTCCTTTATTGTCCGCTTCTCTCCAAGCCTTTAAAGCGTTCTTTTTATCTACATTTAAAGTCATAATTGTAAGTTTATAGGGTTATAGAATAAATTGTTTCCACAAATCAATGAATTGCTTCCCGCAATAATTGGAAAGCTTTTCGCTTTTCAAACAAAGGCGAGACCCGCTACCCGCAACCGCATACGCACAAGCGCAATTCGAACCGCTGAAAGCGAAAGAGGAAGGAGACCCATTAGGCTTGAACCACGGATACCAGCGTTTCACGTTAGCATCGCATACATTAAGTTTCTGGCCTCCATTTAGAGCTTCCGTAACGATAGCCAGCTTTTGATAAGCAATATCGTGTTCCGTCAAGCCTAACTCCAATAGCTTTTTCTCATCGAGTGGTTCCCTTCCCAACTCGTGACAAGCATCAAGGTAGGTTTTCACTCTTTCTGTAACGTCTTGTGAAAAGAAATCCTCTCCAAAGGATTCTTCCAATACTGTTTTTAGTTCTTTTGAACCGCTCCGATATAGTTCACGGGCTTTTTGTTCACTTAATTGTAATGTTTTCATATAATTGTTATTAATGGGTTTCAAATAAAAACCGGACTATCTTCACAGACCGCCCGGCTACGACTAAACAAATACTTCATCTGTAGTGAAGATGTTGCGACACCCGGACTCGAACCGGGACGAGTTGTCAAGCTCCGCACATCTAAGGTTTGACATTCCTATCATAGAGTGCTACGTCTACCATTCCGCCATGTCGCAGTGTTTCCCGACCAGCACGTAGACGGGACTGTTTACATTAAAAAGCTATCATGAATTATTCATCCTTACAGGCTTTTGTTCCCGTGAGCGTTCCGATGGTTGCCTTACTACTCTCAAGCATCTATTGAGAGCCACGGGAATTCTCTATTTTAATTCTTGAATTTGTTTCATTATATTAGATACCTCATCTGCATTTACATAACCAATTACATCATCTGTAATTGAGGTATCATAACAAATAGCACCATCTTTAAGGACAGCAACCTCATAAGTATCTATACCGTTAGAATAGAACATATCTCCTTTTACAACACTTATTCCATAGCCATTATCAAACCGCATTACAGCGTGTTTTGCCTCCATGTATTCCTCACGAAGCGGAGAAGGAAGATGACGTGCCTCCTTGCTAAAAGCATGTGGATTAAATACCAAATCCGTAAATGTTTTTACCTTTCTCATATCATTATTCATTAAGCATTGCTCCCTTCAACGCAACAATACGTGTTTGGCTTTTCAGCGTGCCCGAATTTGACGGGAAGGGAGTATATAATAGTACCAGCGATAATGACGCCCAAACATCATACTTTAACGGTCAACGGACGATTTTCCGCGCTGATACATAGACTACTATTGTAGTATGTTCATTAACTTAATCACGCTGCTGCCTTATGCTCGTATTCACCTCTCAATGAACAGTCTTCGCAATCGGTTGCTTGCACGCTATACATCGCCTCAGCTATGTGTATATATAGATATACTGCTTATCAGCGCAGGCTAATTTTACGTGCCCTGAACACGACTTCATTTTTGAGGGTTAAGTCTCCCATCCCGAATGTTTGGCTCATCGGTTTCGCCTATAATGCTCCCTCTGCACGACTCGAACGTGCGACCTTCGCTAACCGGAAATTACCGGATACTAAACCTTCGAACAAGTAACCATAGCGATGCTCTGCCTGGCTGAGCTAAGAGGAAGGAGCGTTGTTCACACAACGCGGTTTCTTTCTATAAACCTTTCAATGCTTTTCAAGTCGTACCAAATGGTACGTTTGTTATATTGGGAAAATGATATTTCAGCATTGTTCCTTAGTTTTTCCAACAGTTTATCACTGCATCCTAAGTATGCCATTGCTTCCTTAGCGGAGAGCCATAGTTTGTTGACCGGCTCTACCTTTCCTACAGATTTCGTTCTTCCCATAACCTACCAACTTAGACTGTCGTAATATTCTTTGTTATTTAAATAAGTCTTTACGATTTGAGTATCGCTACAACCTTCGCCGAGAGAATCTACAATAACATTGTAAGCCGTTTCCGTCATGTTGTATATGACTTCCTGATTATAATCTGATTTACCTGCGATGCCGAGAAGGGATAAGAAGCCGATAAATCCTATGGTAAATACGGTAATCTGTTTTGAGATTTTATTTGCATTCATAATCTTCTCTTAGCTTAATCTTATAACTTTATACTCATCAATCATTCCTCTTTCCGTAAGTTTGATTTCGATGCCTTCCTTTCTCAAATTGTACTTAGCGGTTTTTGCCGTGTTGAACTTGAAATCACGGGTCTTTACCGTAATCTCACCGCCTATGGGCAATCTCCGAAATGTTTCTGTTAACGTTTTTTTTGTCACAAAACTTGTTTTCTCCATATCATTAAAATACTTTTACTAATTATTCTAAAATGGTTTTATCAAAACGGTATTATCTATCGTTTGACGATGCAAATATAAATCAAATATGAATCACAGCAATACAAAAATGAATTAATTTAATTCTAATTTGATTATTTAGAATGTTTATAAATAATTATATTATGAAAGAAGTTGTATTACAGAGAATTACATCAGTATTAGCTAATAAAAAAATGTCTATAACGGCGTTGAGTAAGTTGATTAGCGTTCCACAGCCTACTTTAAATAGGCAAATATCAGGGGAGAGTGCAATGACATTGGATATCCTATATTCAATATTGAATTATTTCACAGATATTTCTGCCGAATGGCTGCTACGCGGAGAAGGGGAGATGATAAAGGGTAATGCCGCAGTCAAAGAGAAATCTGCCTCAAAAGAGTTTGTGGTGTATGTGGACGAAGATGGATTTTTGAAACTAAAACAATAAAATGTAATGGAGAACTTAAAAGAAAAAATTGAAGGAACTATAATCGGTTCTTCTTTTACAAATCGCGTATTTATGATAAAATATGGAGAGGCAATAGGGACATCTTTTGTTATAGATGTAGACAATAAGCAATATTTTGTAACAGCAAAACATGTTATATCTAAAGCAAAAGAGAATGATTTAATAGGTATATATAGTAATGGTATATTTAAGGATTATACCCTACATTTAATTGGACATCATGACATAGCTGACATATCCGTTTTTAGTATAAACTTTCGCTCTCCTAATATAACAAAAAGGAATATACAGTGTATTGGAGAACCTGTATATGGGCAAGATATGGCTTTTTTAGGCTTCCCTTTTGCTATGACACAAGATGAAGTTGCCAAGATTGTCAACAATGGTTATCCTTTGCCTTTTTTAAAAAGAGCCACAATGTCAGCTATAATGCAGGAGGGTGATGAGAAAATATTTATGTTGGACGGTATAAATAATCCTGGTTTTTCTGGTGGACCAGTCATATATTACAATATTAAACTCAAAGAGAACTGTATCGGTGCTGTAATATCAGGGTATAAGCAGCAGCACGACGAGATAGTCGATAGTAAGGGAAAGGTTATATCAGGGGTCGCTTCACTTGGGAATGCTGGGTTAATTCGCTCATGGAGTATAAAATATGCCATTGATTTGATAAATCAAAATCCTACGGGGTATAACTATTAAAAGGAAATAAATATGGATGAAGAAGCATTGAAAGAACAACTTACTGATTGGGAGCGTGATTTCTTTTCAAGAGACATTCAACTCCTATATAAATACAGAGGAAATATATATCGTGATTTACTCGCTCTAAAAAACTATCAATTATTTATTCCTACGAAAGACGGATTAAACGACCCCAATGAATCTTGCGTCTCTTTGAAACGAATTTATGAGGAGTTAGAATACAATCGGCGGGTAGCTGTGGAGAACCCAATCATATCATTGAAGGAGCAAGCCGCATCATTGGAGAAGCAAATCTCAGCTACCACTAACATACTAAATATGATGGTTGATAGTGTCGGGATTTTTTCTGTATCAAAAAGGTATGATTCAGAATGCATGTGGTCGTATTATGCAAATGGACATAAGGGATTTTGTATAGAGTATGATGCAAAAATATTACGGAATTGTTTTAAAGACAAGAATATATTTACAAATAATTTTGAAGTGAAATATTCCAATGAACGGATGACACCAGATTCTGACGAGTTCATGTTATTAGCAAAGAGTAACCCCATAGATACCTTAAAGGGAATTTTTGCCTCAAAAAGTAAGTCTTGGGAGCAAGAAGAAGAAGTTAGATATACGTTACAACCAATAAAAGAGTCTCAATATATAGACATTCCAGATAACGCTGTTACGGGTATATACATCGGGGCAAGATGTTCTGATTTTGATAAAAATCTTATATTGAAAACCATAAAATCTATGAGGAATTGTAACATAAAGTTATATCAAATGAAGTTTAAAGAAGATTCTTTCGATATGGATAACGAAGAAATTAAACTATAAATAAAAAGAATAATGACATGGGGAAATTTGAACGTATTATAATTTACGGCATATCGGTCGTTTCCTTTATACTTTCCATAGCTGCTTTATGTCGAACTTATCCACGATATATATCCTACGAAGAATGTAATTTAGGTTTTGATTATATGGGAGTAATTGTTGGGGTTTTAGCTCTTTTAGTTGGTTTCTTAGTTGCATGGCAAATCTATAAAACAATTGATGTTGATAAGACAATAGCTATGATGTCGCACAGTAGCCGGGAGGCCATTGCCGAGGATATGTTTTATAGAGGATACAGTAATGGGATAGGGGGTAATGCAGGTTCTTTCTTTCCGACAATAAAGACTTGTGTGGCAGCTCTAAATTTAAACTTCACAGAAGAAAAAGCGGCATGCTTCTTAGAAGTTATAAAAGCTTACGAGGCTCTTTTAGGAAATGATATTCAATTGATTGATAAAACAAAATTAGAAATTGATAAAATAAGATTTAAATCGAAATCTGTTGATAAGTGCTATAAAATATTAGCCCAAAAAAAGAAAGAAGCGAAAGAATATGAGAAAAAGCAAGAGGAAGAACGTGCAAACAAGAATACGTGTCAGTAAATTTATCTCCAAATTAGAAAACAATAAAAATCATACAGTCAAATAAATATATTATGAAGAAAATCTTATTTTTTATCATTTTGTCAGTAATCATTCTTTCATGTCAAAACAATAGTAAGCCCAAAGAGGCTACAAAAACGGAAACTATGGAAGAAAAATATGACAATGCTTGTAAAAAAGCTGCACTTTCCCCTCAAATAGTGGATACTGTATTTATGGGGTTAACTTTTGGTATGTCGGAAAAACAAGCTATGTCTCATTTGCGCAAACTGCTCAAGGAAGGTAAATTGGAAGATAGTTTTGGTAGCTTGACATATACCTTGACTTTTGGCGACAAAAGTGCAAGAGCAAGAATTAGCTTGTCTTATTTTCAAGATAAACTGTATGAGGTAAGTTTAAATTTTTATGAAATGACGGCGGGAGGGACCTCTGTGTTTATTCCAATGGATGGGAAATATTTAATACAACCGGCAAGGTCGGCATTTACTCATAAAGTAAATACAACTAAAGATAAATACTCATCATATCAATATAATCTAAATGGAATAGGATGGATGTTTTGTTTTGTCAAAGATAATTTAATTGTTGAATTTTCTCCTCTTGGTAGAATGTCTTACACAAACGCTCCTGTTGAAAGAGCAAAAAAAATATTTGAAGCAAAACAAAAAGCAAAGAAATCCAAACAAACTATGTCGGATTTATAGTTTAACAAACTATATTATTGGAATTATTCATTGATAATATGATTTCAATTTTTGTTGTTATATTTCCCATTGACTTATTTTTTGGGAAAATATACAATAAACAAATAATTTATCCTACCCACCGCCCGTATTGACGGTGGGGCATCATAACGTGATTTCGCTGGTCGAACCTCAACGTGCGTCTATGCTTGTTTATGTGGCAATACATTTCCTAATCTCTTCTTCATTTCAGCTATCGAATTATCCAAAGAAGCAATCATTATTTCATAATCTTTGTGTGATGCAGCTACGTTATCTACTATCACATTACCAAGTTCTTCAATAGAGGCGCAAATATTGCCTACAAGTTGTTTGTTTTCTTCCATGATATAATGTATTAAGTTAATCACCTACGTAATGAGAACCGAAACGCCCGTAGCTGTACGGATTGTAGTAGGCGGATGCCGGGATTGACAAATCATCATAAGAGCTTCTTCCGGCGGGCTTATATCCTTTTGCTTCTTCTCTCAATCTATCAGCGAATGATTTATTATCGGCAGCCTTGTAGTCTACGATATTGGCTATATCTTCCTTGACGCGTACCGAGAACTTCGCCATTTTCCAGGACTTCTTCAAACTTTCAGACCAAGTGTATTTGCTTGTCTTGTAGAAGTTGTGAGCCCTCTTCATTATCTCTGATAAATTGTAGCGTTTCATATGTGTAATGTTTTATATTTCATTTATGTCGCAAATGTAATATAAAACGGTACATTTGAGCAAATCAAAAGAAGTGTTTAACATTACTTTAACGCAAAAATGTACCGTAATATCATTACAATAAATAAATTTTGTATATTTGTATCGTAAATCAAAACATTACATTATGAATTTAAGAATCAAAGAAGTTATCAAAGGAAAAGGTATGACTATAACAGAACTTGCCGATAAGATGGGAATAAATAGAGTAAATTTATCCAATATGGTTAATGGTAACCCGACGGTTGAAACATTAAACAAGATTGCGGATGCCATAGGTTGCCCGGTAACTGAACTATTTGAAAAGCCCCAAAGCGATGGATTCTCTATCACGTGCCCGAACTGTGGAAAGAGTATAAAAATAAAGGTGGATTGATTGACCGTTTGGAATATTTGCTTACCTTTGTATAAAATATAATTTATGCCTGAAATATGTAGATTTTTTGGAATTATCGTAAGCCTTTATTGGAGAGACCACAATCCCCCTCATATTCACTTTACTTATGGTAATTATGAATGCTCCATTAGCGTCTTGGACAGAATTGTAGACGGACAAGCACCAGCAAAGGTAATTGCCAAAGTTAACCAATGGATGGATTTGCATGAAACGGAAATCCTTACTTTGTGGGAAAAGGCTCAAAAAGGGGATAAACTGAATAAAATAGAACCTTTAAAATAGATGCTTATGTTACGAGTAGTAGATGTAGATTATATCAAAGATTATGAGCTTCTTGTAACGTTCAGTGACGGAAGCAAAAAAAAGGTTGATTTAAAACCATACCTTACAGGAGAAGTGTTTGGGGAATTGTTGGATAAGGATAAGTTCATCCAATACGGATTGACGCACACAACTATAGAATGGGCAAATGGGGCAGATTTAGCTCCGGAGTTTTTGCATGAGATTGGAACGGCTGCATAAGTTTGTAATATAACACGCAGTAATCTTGTTGTGCAAATTATATGCAAATTATTTTTGTATGTAAAATAAATATTTGATATATAGTATTTTAGATGCACTAAAAAAGAGCTTCCCAAGCTGAGGGTCGCGGGTTCGAGTCCCGTTTTCCGCTCCTATGAGAATCAGGTAGTTATCGCAAGATTTCTATCTGATTTTTGTTTTTAGGCAATGGCAGTTGAACTCCCAGTTGACCCTATGAGCTCAACTAAAATCTTATGAATGCAACGATTAATGTAGTATGCTACAAGTGGAAAACCTTAGCAAATGGTGAATACCTATCTGTATGAGTGTTGCAATTTTAATGGTATGCTACAAATCAAAGACATTATCTGTCCCAATAAAGAGTATATTCAGAAAATCTTCTTGATAAGCAAACAGAGTTACAGCAACGAATCATTTGCTGTTTTTTTTAAATGTTACAGCTAAATCATTGTGATTTAAAAGGGAATAATTACCTTTGTATTATGGATGGTAAAGTAACTTATTGGATTGAAATGTCAGATTATGACTTGGAAACAGCAGATGCGATGTTGCTTACAGGTCGTTATCTCTATGTGGGCTTCATGTGTCACCAAACGATAGAAAAAATACTCAAGGCATATTGGGCTAATCGTTTGGTGGAAGTACCTTTAAAGATACATTCGCTATCCAGATTAGCAGAGAGAACAGAATTAGATAAAGAACTATCAGAAGAACAGTTGGATTTCATTGATACACTTGAGCCACTTAATATTGAAGCCCGTTATCCCTCTTATAAAGAGAGATTGATGAAAAGTCTGACTAAGGAATATTGTATAGGACTTTTAAGCCAAACTAAAGAATTACAGTCATGGATAAAGAACAAGCTATAGTCCTCGCCAAGCGATATAAAGAAATGGTAGCAGAAAGATTACCATTAAAGGCTCTCTATCTCTATGGCTCGTATAGCAAGGGGAATTACAGAGAGGATAGCGATATAGACATTGCAGTAGTAGTAGAGCATTTGGATGACAACTATTTTGAAGATACCCCTCTATTATGGAAACTTAGACGTAAGATAAGTAACCTTATAGAACCCGTCTTGCTTATAGAGGATATGAGTAATCCTCTTTACTGCGACATCGCAAGAACGGGCATTCTTATCTAAAGAAATGATACAGAATAAGAAAAGCTGTATTTGAAGTTGGTTATTTTTAATTCTTGGCATCATCCTAAAGTTAAATCACAGAAAGAGGATATGTCTAAACTAAAATTCGCTTGCCATTTGTTTCTTTTTAGGCACGGGATTACACAGAAAATATAGATTTTCTTTGTTCTTTTTCCGTAAAATCCGTGTAATTCCATGCCTAAAAGAAATCATCAAATGTTTTTTTGACACCCTCACAAGCTCGAACCTCGCTTACCGTTCATACAGAAAATCAGATAGTCATCACAAGATTTCTATCTGATTTTTGTTTTATAGGAATATGTCAAGCCACCCCTTCACCTTTCACAACTCCCTGCTCATGCAGTATAGCGGGTGAACCCCTGTTTTTGTAAACGACTGATTATGATAACTCGCAATAGGAAAAAAAGTTCTCATTTATAAAGTATGCAAAAAATAGTGTTTACACAATAAACACTTTTCGCACAGAAATTTGTACTTTTGCACTCCGTTTAATGAACCCGAATAGAAAACTTTAAAAACGAAATAGAATGGCAGTAGAATTGAAAGACCTTACCAAACGTAGTGAGAATTATTCTCAGTGGTACAACGAGTTGGTAGTGAAGGCCGATTTGGCAGAGCAGTCGGCTGTGCGCGGATGTATGGTAATCAAGCCTTACGGATACGCAATCTGGGAGAAGATGCAGCGTCAGTTGGACGATATGTTCAAGGAAACAGGACACGTAAACGCTTATTTCCCCTTACTTATTCCGAAATCATTCCTCAGTCGCGAAGCGGAACACGTGGAAGGCTTTGCCAAAGAATGTGCCGTAGTGACGCACTATCGTTTGAAGAACGACCCGAATGGCGGCGGTGTAGTGGTGGATCCCGCTGCAAAGCTGGAAGAAGAACTTATCATCCGCCCTACTTCGGAAACTATTATTTGGAATACCTATAAGAACTGGATTAACTCTTACCGCGACCTGCCTATCCTGTGCAACCAATGGGCAAACGTATTCCGTTGGGAAATGCGTACCCGTCTGTTCCTGCGTACCGCAGAGTTCTTGTGGCAGGAAGGCCACACGGCTCACGCCACTCGCGAAGAAGCCGAAGAGGAAGCAGTGCGTATGCTGAACGTGTACAGCGAATTTGCCGAGAAATACATGGCAGTGCCCGTTGTCAAAGGTGTGAAGTCGGCCAACGAACGCTTCGCCGGCGCTCTCAACACCTATACCATTGAAGCGATGATGCAGGATGGCAAAGCTTTGCAGAGTGGTACTTCACACTTCTTGGGACAGAACTTCGCCAAAGCTTTCGACGTGCAGTTCGTAAACAAGGAAAACAAACTGGAATACGTATGGGCCACTTCTTGGGGAGTATCTACCCGCTTGATGGGTGCGCTTATCATGACACATTCCGATGACAACGGTCTGGTGCTTCCGCCGCACTTGGCTCCGATACAGGTGGTTATCGTACCTATCTACAAGAATGCCGAAATGCTTGCTAAGATTGACGAGAAGGTGGCAGGCATCGTAGCCAAACTGAAAGCGATGGGCATCTCCGTGAAGTACGACAATGCCGACAACAAACGTCCAGGCTTCAAGTTTGCCGATTACGAGGTGAAAGGTGTACCTGTCCGCTTGGTTATGGGTGGCCGCGACTTGGAGAACAATACAATGGAAGTGATGCGCCGCGATACGCTGGAGAAAGAAACCCGCTCTTGCGACGGTATCGAGGAATACGTAAAAGACCTGCTTGAGGAAATCCAGGCGAATATTTATAAGAAAGCATTGGATTATCGCAACAGCCGTATCACTACGGTGGATAGCTACGACGAGTTCAAGGAAAAGATTGAAGAAGGCGGCTTTATTCTAGCTCATTGGGACGGAACGACCGAAACCGAGGAGAAGATTAAGGAAGAAACCAAAGCCACTATCCGCTGTATTCCGTTCGATTCTTTCGTACCGGGCGACAAGGAGCCGGGCAAATGTATGGTTACGGGCAAGCCGTCTGCTTGCCGCGTGATATTTGCACGTTCCTATTAATAAGGATATTTTTCACTTTGCTGGATGAAGCTTTTTTCATAGTAACCTGTGACGAAGTTTCTTTCCTTTTCAGGAGTATTCGGCAGATGTTCTAAAAAATAAGATGGCATATGAAATGATTATAATCAGTCATTTTCATATGCCATCTTTCTTTGTGGAAAATATTCTATGTTATATGCTAATTCATATTCGTGCTTCTGAAAAATCTTCTTAATGATTGTGTAGTTACCTAAGTTTGACTACTTTTGCTCTCCTATAAATGGAGGCGGCTATGAAAGACACATTAATTATTGAGCATTTACGTAAAGGAGATGAGGCGGCATTTAAGTACATCTATGAGTGCCATTATGTCCTGCTTTGTCGCTTTGCCAATCAGATATTGAATGATGCAGCTCTTTCGGAAGAGGTGGTGGACGATGCTATATTTTATTTATGGGAGCATCGTCGGGAGATAGAAATCACGTATTCTGTCCGTGCTTATCTGATGCGCGCTGTACGTAATCGTTGTCTGAATGAATTGCAATCCTTGCGTCATCGTGAGGAACTGCATTTCTCATCTTTTATGTTACCGGAAAATATGGATTTTCTTGATTCTGTTTTTGTGGAAGAGAATCAGCCCTTGGGTGTATTGCTCGAACGGGAGTTGGAAGATGAGTTGACCCGCAGTATAGAAGAACTGCCTGTGGAATGTCGTACCGTATTTAAGAAAAGTCGTTTTGAACAAAAAAAGTACGAAGAGATTGCTTTAGAGTTGGGAATCTCCATCAATACGGTTAAGTATCATATAAAGAATGCTTTATCTCTTCTTCAAAAGCGTTTGGACAACTATTTGCATTTATTGATTATTTATATTTTTATGGATATCTGAAAAAATATAAAATTTCGACTACCCTCATTCTTGATTTTTTTGTCTTATATATAAAGCAACGGAATTATGCAACTGGAAGAACATACTGATATAGATTTATTGATAACTCGATATCTTTCGGGAAAAATGGATAAAGAATCTTTTGCCGAACTGAAACGTTGGAGTTTGGAGTCTGAGTCTAATCGGAAATATGTACGGAATAAGTTAGAGGTTTGGTTTTCTTCAGGAGTTGCTGATACTGCTGTGCAGTTTGATAAAGACAAGGCATTTTCTTTATTCAAGCAACGTATTGTCGGGGCTGAGAAGAAACAAAAACAGATGTTCCGCTTCTCGTGGAAGACATTTATGCGGGTGGCGGCAGTTGTACTGATTCTGATGATTCCATTTGCTGCGTATTGGCAGGGAAAGCAGGCTGTAAAACAAAGCTTTGCAGATATGGTTGTAGAGGCGCCTATGGGAGCGCATACAAAACTCTATTTACCGGATGGGACATTGGTATGGCTGAACGCAGGGTCGAAAATTATATATTCGCAAGGCTTTGGAGTAGACGACCGTCGGTTGCGCTTGGAAGGAGAAGGCTATTTTGAGGTGATGAAGAACGAAGAAGTACCTTTTGAGGTAGACACGAAAGAGTTGGATTTGAGAGTATTGGGTACAAAGTTCAATTTCAGGAACTATCCGGATGATGAAGAGGTGACGGTAAATCTGATGGAAGGAAAAGTTGCTTTGAGAAACGGTATCAGGGAAATGCCTGAACTTTATCTGACTCCGGACGAGAAAATGGTTCTTAATAAGGCGACCGGACAAATGGTAAAAAGCAGTACGAAAGCTGCCAAAGCCAATGTCTGGATTAACGACGAACTTTTCTTTGATGAAGAGCTGCTGGAAGATATAGCCAAGAAGCTGATGCGTAGCTATAATGTCAAGGTGGAAGTTGCCGATTCTTTACGTAACAAGCGTTTTTATGGAAGCTTCGGTATTTCGGGCAATACGATTGATAAGATTCTGGATGTGATGGCTTCGACCCAGCAAATGAATTATAAATACGAAAACGGTGTATATATACTATATTAATGTTGAACTTAAAAAATAAAACATGAGAAACAGGAGTTGTATGAAATTTACTTTTTCCGGCTGACGTTGGCATTTTGCTTCCCGGACAATAGTCTGGAAGTCAGCTTTACTTGGTAATTTATTACCAAACCTTATTTCTATTCATTAATTAAAAATTTAAAACGTTTATGGGAAACTTCAGTAAGGCTATTTTAATAGCCTCAGTAGCTTTTTGTCTTCATATTTCCGCTTCTTCTCAAGGTATATCGTTGAAAAATAGGGAAATAACTGTAAAAGAGGCAATGGAACTATTGAAAGAAAAATCTGGTTACTCGTTTGTGTTTTCATCTGCGGATGTAAATACGAATAAGCGAATTTCAATATCTACGGACAAAGCGACAATTGATGATGTCGTTAAGCAAATTCTCCAGGGACAAAATAATCTGACTTATGAAATTCAGAATAAGCGAATAATAGTAAAGAAGATACAATCGGGGGACAAGACTAAGAATAAACGAATTAAAGCCATTGGTAAGGTTGTAGATGATGCGGGGGAGCCGATCATTGGTGCAACTATAAGAGAACAAGGAACAACTAACGGAACAGTTACAGGCATTGACGGTAGTTTTTCGTTGGATGTTGCAGATAACGTAAATTTGGAAATATCCTATATTGGTTATGAGACACGTAAAGTAAGGGCTCAACAGGGTAAGAAGCTGGATATAACTATGCGTGAGGATGCAAATGTATTGGATGAAATTGTTGTATTGGGTTATGGTAACATACGTCGTAGTGATGTAACGGGGTCCATTGCATCTGTTTCATCCGAGTCTATATCCAAAGTTGCTTCGGCTTCTGTGGCTGATGCTTTAGCCGGAAAGATGGCCGGTGTACAGATTACTACTGCGGATGGTGCGTTGGATGCTGAAATCAGTGTTCGCGTGCGTGGCGGTGGTTCCATAACCCAAGATAATTCACCATTATTTTTGGTGGATGGTTTTCCGGTAGATGATTTAAGCGGTATTCCGCCAACGGATATTGAATCTATTGATGTTTTGAAAGAGGCGTCAATGACAGCTATCTACGGTGCAAGAGGTGCAAACGGTGTTGTTATCGTGACCACCAAAAACCCTAAAATGGGTAAAACAACCGTACAGTTTAATAGCTATTTGCAGATGCGTACATTAGCACGTAAAATACCGGTAATGAACAACTATGAGTTTGTAATGGCCGAATATGAATATCAGATGATTCGTAAAGGTTCGGATGAGGGCTTTATCAAAAATTTCGGCTACTATGATGATATTGATTTATACAAATACACGAACACTACTGATTGGCAGGATGAAATTCTAGGCGGTAATCCTATTTCGCAGTATTATAATATAACCGTTAATGGCGGTAATGAAAAAACCAAATTCAATTTGAGTTATACTCGCAATAAAGACGAGGGACAGTTGATTGGTTCGGGACTGACACGTAATAACATTAATCTAAAATTGAATCATCAGTTGTTCAAGAATCTGAAACTGGAAACAAATGCAACTTATCGTACGCGTACTATCGATGGTGCCGGAACTTCGGGGACAAATATTGTTACTGCGCTTCGTTTTCGTCCTACCAATGGGTTGTCGGCAGGAGTTGCCGTCGACCCTGATGATGACGAGGAAAACCTGGATGGAGATGGAAATTCCCTGAACCAGAAATATACTCCGGTGGAAGAGAATAAACAGAATTACAGAAAACGTGACGAACAGGCTCTCAGCCTGAAAGCTGCTTTGGTATGGGATGTGATAAAAGGATTGCAATTTCGTTCCGAGTATGGAATAAGCACGACTCATGCAAATGACAATCAGTTTTACGGTCCATTGTCCAGTACGGCTTCTGCTGCCGGTATGAATAATATGCCTTCTGCTAAACGTACCAAAACCCATAAGGAATCATATCGTTTGGCAAATACGCTGACCTATCGTAACTCGTTTAATAAGTCTCACAATGTCAATGTAATGCTGGGACAGGAAATTAACCATGCGCAGAACGATAATACGTTTATGAGTGCAAAGCTCTTTCCGGTTTCTGTAACGGCAGAGGCAGCGTTGGAGAATTTTGCTTTGGGGACTCCCAATCAGAGCACCAGTTATAAAAGTGCTCCCGACAGAACCGCTTCTTTCTTCGGACGTGCATTGTATGATTACAAAAATCGTTATTATGCTACTCTGACGGTTCGTGCCGACGGGTCTACCAAGTTTGCTCCCGGTAAGCAGTGGGGATATTTTCCGGCAGGTTCCATCGCCTGGAGAATTTCCAATGAAAAGTGGATGAAGCCTATAAAGTTCATCTCTGATTTGAAGTTGAGAGCCAGCTACGGTTTGGCTGGTAATAACCGTATTGGTAATGATTTGTGGCATAATATCTATCGTGTATACAGTGGAACAAGTGCTCCCGCTTTCGGTAATGAGGAATATAATTATTATCAGTTTGCAGACCAAACTTATCTTTACGATCCAGACTTGAAGTGGGAGACGACAATAACCCGTAATATCGGTTTGGATTTCGGATTCTTTAGAAACCGTCTGAGCGGTACGGTTGATGTGTATTGGAATACAACCAAGGACTTGTTGGTTCCTTCTATCATTCCTAATTCATCAGGTTATTCCCGTCAGATGACAAATGTGGGACAGACTTCAAACAAGGGAGTTGAAATCTCTTTGGATGCAAAAATCATTCAGACAAAGGATTTCCAGCTATCGGCAAACTTCAACGTTGCGTTCAACAAGAATAAGGTAGACAAGTTGGCTACCGGTGAAACCGAATGGAAAACCAAAGCTTCATTATCCAACTGGTATGGAACGTATAACTATAAAATGGAAGTAGGCAAAAGTATGGGATTGATTTACGGATTCGTCAACGACGGGTTCTATAAGGTAGATGATTTTGATTTCGATGCAACTACTAAAAAATGGACTTTGAAGCCGGGTATACCCGATAATTCATCGTTCAGTTCCGGTAACTTTGCTTTTAAACCCGGAGCTATGAAATTCAAGAAACTGTCCGATTCCGAATCGAACTTGATTACTGAAGATGATATGACGGTTATCGGTGATACCAATCCTAAAGTGACCGGCGGTTTCGGACTTTCCGGCAACTGGAAGAATCTGGACTTCACGGCATTCTTCAATTACATGTGTGATTTTGATGTGCTCAATGTGAATAAACTCTACCTGCACTCGGCTGTCCGTCGTAATTATTCCAACTTATCTACGGATATGAACCTTGCCAATCGTTTCCGTTATGTGGACGATGCCGGTGTGAATGTTTCCAGTGACCCTGTTGCCTTAGCGGCATTAAATGAGAACGCCAAAACCTATTCTTGGATGTCCGTAACTCAGGGTATAACAATGACCGATTTGGTTGAAGACGGTTCTTTCCTTCGTTTGAGTACTTTGACGGTTGGTTATACGCTTCCTAAGCATTGGTTGAGATCTTTAGGAGTTAAGAGCCTGCGTTTATATTTTTCCGGAAGCAACTTGTTTACAATAACAGGATATAGCGGTTATGATCCAGAAGTGAATATCCAAAAAGGTTTGACGCCGGGCATTGATAATAATGTAACTCCGCGTAGCCGTGTTTATACAGTCGGTGTTAATTTGAATTTTTAAATTATATAGGATATGAAAAAAATATATATATCGGTAATGGCGAGCTTATTATTGTTCGCATCCTGTTCAGACTATCTGGATGTAAATTCTCCGTCTACGTTTGATAAGGAGTATGTATTTGGCAGTGAATCCGAAATAGCTACTGCTGTCAATGGCATGTATGTGCCTATGGTCAGCGGTAAGGGTTGGGTAGGAGTTCTGCTTAAGAAGATGCTGTTTAATACGGATGTGGAGTTCAGTGGATTATCTACAGCATCCAATCTCAATGAGCGTGCATTTGTTCCGAGTACAGGCGATATAAAGTCGTATGGTGATATTTGGACAGGTATGTATGACGGGGTAAACCGTACGAACGATGTCATAGAGGGTATTGAACAGAGTTCTCTGTTTGCCGCTGCTGACAAAACTAAACCGTCGCGTCTGATGCATTATTACGGAGAAGCGAAAGTCCTGCGTGCCATGTATTATTTGGAGCTTGTCAGAAACTGGGGTGATGTGCCTTACAGAAGAAAACCTGCCGGAAATAAGGATGAATTGTTTATCGGAGCGACCGACCGCAATACAATATTGACCGATATGATTAATGATTTGATAGAGGTAGAACCTTTGATGTTGTATGCAGAAGAATCCGACAGAGGAGTAGAGGTTGCTTCAAGAGAATTCTGTCAGGCATTGATAGCTCGCATTGCTTTGCAAAGAGGTGGTTGGAGCCTCAGGCCGGATTATGATAATCCTTCTGCTGTGGGTACAATGGAGCGGAGCGACGATTGGAAAGAATATTATAAAATAGCTGAGGAATATGCCGGAAAGGTTATCTCTGAGGGTAAACATTCCTTGACTCGTTCTTTCCGTCAGGTTTGGGTAGATGAATGTAGTTGGATAGTACCGGTTGGTGATGATAATATTTTTGATGTACCGGCTAAAGTAGGTGGTTCTGGAGAATTGGCTTATTCTTGGGGAACATATATTGTATCGTCAAAGAACTCAGAGGGCGTGAATGCGTCCAATGCTCCTCACGGATATTCATCCGGTGGCGCCAGATTGGCTCTTACCTATATGTTGTCTTTTGATAGAGAGGATTTACGTAGGGATATTACTTGTGAGATATTCCGTTATGAAAATTCAGGAATGAGTTCTATTATTCAGAAGCCATTTTCCGAACTTAATGTTGGTTGTGGCAAATGGAACCGTCTATTTATGGAATCACCGTTGGGCAGTACATCCAATAAAGGTACAGGGATCAATTATACGTATATGCGCTATGCTGATGTGTTGTTGATGTATGCGGAAGCTGCCAATGAAAACCATGACGGGCCGACGACCGAAGCTAAGGATGCCTTGAAGCAGGTGCGTAAAAGGGCTTTTGCAGAAAAAGACCATGCTGAAAAGGTAGAGGCTTATGTGGATGCTTTGGGGACAAAAGAAGATTTCTTCAATGCTATTGTTCAGGAACGTGCCTGGGAATTTGGCGGAGAAAAGCATAGACGTTACGATTTGGCACGTTGGAATCTGTATGGAAAAACATTATATAATTTGTATTTCGATTGGATTGAATTGGGTAAAGTAGCTCGTACTAAGCAATATGAAAATACGGAAACTCCTTTTGAAAATCCTACTTATGATGCACGCTTTGATTCTTACCCGGCTGTAGCCTATTATAAGATGGTACCGGCGGATAAAACGCTGTTCCCGGTATGTGTAGCCGAAACAATGGATTGGTACAAAGAAGGGAACATCAATTCTTATGATGAGGCGCTACCTGCATATCCTTCCCAAAATCCTTCCGGTTACTCGCGTGTAGATATGTGTGTTCAATATTGTACGCAAGTTAAAAACGCCAGTCCTCGCCAATGGGAACCGTCTGCCCGTATTCTGCATTCTTTCTATGGCTATATTAATGCATCGAATGCCGGGGCTGTGAATCCCGAAACGGATCCGGTACGCTATTTGGTTCCTATACCGCCGGACGCATTGTCAAGCCATCAGGGATTATTGAAAAATTATTATGGATATTAAAACTAATAGTAGGATGAAAACAAAATATATAGTGCCGCTTTTACTTTTCTGTCTGTTTGCTTGTATAGCATGTGAAGACGAGACGACAGAGATGCCCCGTTTATTCAGACCTTCCTTTATTGCTTCGTCCTGTTTTGCAGAAAGCAATACTATAACGCTGGCTTGGAGAACATCCGGCGAAGCAACTTCGTATACGGTAGAGCTTTCTCAGGATGCCACGTTTCAGTCGGAAAATCTTGAAACACAGACAGTGGAGAAGGGCAAATGTACGTTTGCGAATTTACGTTATGAGACTAAATTTTATGCCCGTGTCAGAGCTAATAATGAATCTCTTGCTATAACATCGAATTGGACGGAAATGGGTTCTTCCATTTCAACTTTGTCCCGTACTATTCCGAAAATACTGTATGCTGTGGAAGGTTCGCAGATTAATGAGACTTCCGTGGAAATTAAATGGGTGGTATCGGAAAAAAATCCGGTTGACGGATTGGCGATATGGGAAGAAAGAACTACAGAGGAAAAACAAATTAGTTTGGAAGATGCTTCTGCCGGACAATATACGATTACAGGATTAACTCCTCGTACTACTTATTATGTGGCTTTGACAAACAGTGCTGCACCGGAAGGAGCAGAAAAATATAATCAGCAGAGATTTACCACTGCAGGAATGCCTGCCGATGCAGTTGTGGTGGAAGATGGAGTTGATTTGATGGATAAGATTAAGGCCGGTATGGATGATACAAGTAAGCAGGCTCTTGTTTTCCAATTGAAGAATGGCGTTGATTATTACCTGACAACAGGCGGGGAAGTCGCTGCGAAAACCGGCGATATTAAATTGACCAAAAGCATTGCTCTTCTTGCTAACCCGGGGGAACGTCCTACCTTGTACATTCGCGAGGGGGGCTTCATTGTGAAACCGGAAGTTGGCAATATGCCGAATATTGAATATTTTATTGTTGATAATGTGAATATTAAGGAAACATGGACTGAGAGTAAGCCCAGTAAAGGTAGTAAAACACGTTTGCTGAATATAGGGAAACACAATGCCGGTACTGATTTCACAATAGATAGATTTGAAATTACAAACTCGGATATAGTTTTACCATCTACCGTTTTAATGATGAGTGATGCCAGTGAAGGAGTTACCACAATCAACCATATCCGTATAGATAATTGTTTGGTTTCCGGTATTAATGATACAAAAAATGTAACAAAACAATTCGGTTTTATTCATGCAATAAATAAAGGCTCTAATGTATGGAATGATGTCTCCGTCACTAATTCCACATTCTATGAGTTCTATATTTCACCGGGTGTGTTTGGAGCACCTACTGCTGATGTCCCTATTGCGGCCGGTAACAAAGTTGTTATTTCTAATTGTACTTTCTATAATTGGGGCTCAAATAAGGATGGCAAAAACACTTATAGGGCTGTTGGGAATTTCTCCAAATTGACTACGCCGCTGAACTTGTCGGTAAGTAATTGTGTCTTTGGCAGCAGTAAAAGTAAAGTGCTTGATGCAGGCAGTGTTAATTTAAATTCGAAAGGCAACTATTGTACATTGGATTTTGAAAAGATGTCTGATGCCGGTTTGACACTGATTTCATTGGATACGGATGATGCTTCGTTATTCCGTAATGTTGAGGAAAATGATTTTACTGTAGTTGATGCAGAGTCAGTCATTTATAAATCAGAATACGGTGATCCCCGTTGGATTAAAGTTTTGGATTAATTATTTGTAAATTAAATACTCTAATTAATGAGATATAATATGAATTTGATAGGATTCTTTTGCCTTGCATGGGCTTTGTTGGCTTGCGACCAAGATGAAGGGAAAGATAACTCTGGTGTTTCTTTCCCGGATTATGGTGAGGTACTGGCCTTTCCCGGTGCGGAAGGATATGGGCGGCATGCCACAGGTGGCAGAACGGGTGAAGTATATCAAGTAACGACTTTGGCAGATTCGGGCAGGGGTTCTTTACGTGATGCCGTCAGTAAGCCCAACCGTATTATTGTATTTAAGGTTGCAGGGGTAATCAAATTAGAGTCTCCTCTCGACTTCTCAAAGAACTTGACAATTGCAGCACAGACAGCTCCGGGTGACGGAGTTGTCGTGTATGGCAACCGGGTTTCCTTTTCGGGAGCGGACAATTTGATATGCCGTTATTTACGTGTACGAATGGGTATCAACGGTCGTGAAGGTAAAGATGCAGCCGGTATCGCCTATGGTTCGGATATGATTTTCGACCATATGTCTGTAACTTGGGGACGCGATGAATGTTTCTCCATCAATGGAGATCCTAAAAAGCCCGCAGATCAGCCTCGGAATATCACGATACAGAACTCGTTCATAGGGCAGGGATTGCAACCTCATTCTTGTGGTGGGCTTATCCAGACCACAATAAACGATGGAGTTACTTTGTACCGGAATCTGTATATAGACAATAAAACCCGTAATCCGAAAGTGAAAGGACTAAATCAGTTTGTGAACAATGTCCTTTATAATTGGGGAAACGGCGGTGCTTATATTATGGGAGATACTCAGCAGAAATCGGATGCCGATATTCGGAATAATTATTTTATAGTAGGAACTACAGATAATTACGATGGCAAGAAGTTAGGCGCAACGGCTCCCTTTACCCGATATAACGAGCATTTCAGTGCTTATTTGTCTGGTAACTTTTGTGATGATAATAAGGATGGCTCATTGAATGGCCGTGAACTGGGACGTGCAGACTGTATGAAGAAGTCGGTTGCAGCAGGAGAGGAGATTATAACTTCTCCTACGTTCCTCGAACGTCCGTCCGATGTACATCCCGAAATAAAAGAACTGATGACTGCTCAGGAAGCCTACGAATGGATTGTTGCCAATGGCGGATCTTCCTTGCCCGTACGGGATGAGGTGGATGCCTATCTTATCGATGAACTGACTTCATTGGGGAAAAAGGGGCTGATTATCCATTCGGAGGAAGATATACCGACAAAGGGACCGGGTAATATAAAGTCGGCGGAAGCTCCTGCAGATACCGACAATGATGGTATGCCGGACGAGTTTGAAGATAAATACGGCCTTGATAAGAATGATCCGGCAGATGCCATGAAAGTAGCGTCTAATGGATATACGAATATAGAGAATTATATATTTCTGATTAAATAGAATACCGAATGATGATGAAAAAGTTATGTCTTGTTTTTATAAGCATATTGCAACTGTGTAGCGTGTCGGCAGGGGCGCAAACGAATGACAAAGCCAAAGAGATGGCAATGAAGATAGCTGATCGTATTTTGGCGTCCACGACTTATGAGTTTGTGGATAAGAAAAGCGGAAAGACCTATACATCCTTAAAGAATATGCCTTTGAATAAAGCATTGAAAGTCAGGAGTAAATATCTTGATTGGCACTACACGAACGGAGTTACCAATATTGCTTTAATGGAATTGGGTAATAAGCTGGGTAACTCCAAATACGAAAACTACGTATTGAAGAATATGAATTTCGTATTTGATGAGGACAATCAATCTTATTTCCGTAGATTGTATGAGGAAACGTTGAAGAATGAAGGATGGAAAGCGGTGAATGCCTTGAATTGGCACATGATTTATCGTAATAAACGTCTGGACGATAACGGACCGATGGGAGCAAGTTTGATTGATTTGAGCCGGAAGCATCCTAACGCGGCATTCCGGAAATATATTGAAAGTACCAATCATCATTTAATGTTCTCCGAACCCCGGCTTGCCGATGGCACTATTGCCCGATTGTGGCCGCACGTGAATACGGTGTGGGCTGATGATGCTTTTATGGCCCTTTCCTTTTTGGTAAGAATGGGAGAGATGACAGGAGATAATAAGTATTTCGATGATGCTGCCAATCAGATACTGAATTACACCCGCTATCTATGGTGTCCCGAGAAGGAAGTCTATTATCACTGTTATCATACTGACACGAAGATACACGGAGTAGCTCATTGGTCAAGAGCCAACGGATGGGTATTTATGGCAACGGCAGATTTACTGTCGAGAATGCCCGAAAATCATCCTATGCGCGAAGATGTCATTAAGAACTTCCGGATGCAGACGGATGGGGTAATTCGTTATCAGGGCGCTAACGGATTATGGCATCAGTTGCTCGACAAACCAGATTCTTATGAAGAGATAACGGGAACGGCCATGTTTGTTTTCGGCATTGCCAAGGGAGTTAAAGAAGGATGGTTACATCCCGATTATATTTATGTGGCATGGGAAGGCTTGAAAGGTATGCTGACAAAAATCACCCCTGAAGGTGATGTCACCGCTATTTGTGCCGGTACGGGAATTATGCCTTCTTTATCATTTTATTATAATCGCCCTCAATGGAAAAACGACCCTATGGGTGAAGGACCTGTTTTAAGAGCATTGGTCGAGATGATTGATGCACCTGCTTATACGGAAATTAAAGCGGAACAGCAATATGACAAGATAAAATAGAGGTTGTATCTCTTGGTTACAGCAACTAACGTTTTTAATTCTCGTAGATTATATTTGGTTGAAACCTTAGAATTCAATAAGCAGGAAAAGCTCATCCTATCTTTCTCTGATTATTGATTCTAAGGTTTTCTTTTGGTTGAGGCCAAATATCCTCTATGCTTTTCGTAAAACTGTATACAGAAACAGTTCCGAACCTTTTTTAATATTTCTACAAGGTTATTACAGCGATGCGCTATACTTTATCAGCGCATAGCCGCCTACTACCTGCATTGCCATTCCCGGCAGCCCGATACGGAAATCCTGTACGGCTTGGAAGAAGCTGCCCACCATAGCCCATTCGCCCAGAGTACCTGCTACCTGATAGAACAGTACAACGGCCAATAGGATAGGCAGAGAGATACGGTTGAAACGATGTGCTGCCCAGCCGGCTGCTGCTGCCAGTAATACGGACTTCAACAGAATGGCGGGAAGCACTGCCGGAAGAGGCATCCCGAACAACAGTGAATTGATTATCGGAGAAAGGACCGCAGTCAGCAATCCTACCTTCCAGCCGAATTTGTATGCACCGATTAAGGTGAAGAAATAGATGGGCAACCATGTGATACCGCCTTGCGGTATAAGGTGGAAAAGCTGGGGCAGTGCCATATTGCCTGCAATGAACAATGCGGCCATTAAGTAAGTTCTTGCATTGCTGTAATCCAGCGAATAGAGTTTTACAGTTTTTGTTTCCATGTTCTTATCGTTTATAAAATAATCTTATTCATTTATCGGGTAAATTGTATTGGTCTGTCGGATAATCTTTATCGGCTAATCAAACAATCTGTTTTATACTCACAAAGTTATAACTATTATTTCAAACCAATACGGTCTTGACAACAGTAATGCCTGATTTTGTCAGAAATTGATATTCACTCCGCCCATAACGGTTGCCTTAGGCATCGGAAAGCCGTCGTTTATTTCGTAACGTTGCGCCAGCAGGTTTTCCCCTCGTACAAAGACATCGGCATAGCGGCATACACGATAATTGGCACGCAGGTTCCAGAGAACAAAACTTTCTTTCTTCTCCTTGCCTTTGCTTACGTTGGTATAGAGGTCTTTTATATATTGCACTCCGGTTGACACTCCCCAGCGGCCTCGCGTAAAGTCAACGCCTGCATAGAGTTTATGTCCGGGAGCGGCAATCACCGGATTCTCCATGTGCAGCCAACTGTAATTGGCATTTGCCTGCCAGTGCGGGGTAATGCGGTAACCGATATTGGCTTCAATGCCCCGGTTTTCAATCTTGCCGGTATTTACATTCTTGGGCTTGCCGTCCGTAGGAACGGTCATAATCATATTGTCGCCGTCAATGTAGTAGAGGTTTATGCCGTAAGACAAAGCGCCGTCCAACACCCGTTGCGAGAAAGACAACTCGTAGCTCATCAGGCTTTCCGCCATTAAATCCGGGTTCTGTGGCGGAAACATGTACATCTCACGGATGGTGGGGTTACGGAATCCCTTGCTCACCATTGCTTTCACTTCCGTCTGTCGGGGCAAGTGGAACGAAAGGCCACCTTGCGGAATCCATTCCGTGCCTACATGCGAATGGTGGTCTACACGGATGCCCGCATCCAGAGAGAGCCATTCTCCGAGGTCTTGACGGAAGTCTACATATCCGGCAAATTCATCCATTTGCTTGTCTACACCCGGAATACGTTCGCCGGTAGACACCATGCGGTTCCATGATTCGCCGCCGAAGTGCTGATAGTCGAAACCTGCGGTCAGACGGTTACCGGCGAAAAGCGTTGCGCTCTGATACCACGACACGCCCAGCATGCGGTCTTTGGAGTTGAAATGGGATTCCTGCGGCGTACCGCCGGGATGATAGCCGTCATTGATTTTATGGCGTCCCCAGTTATAGAAGAAACTCAAGGCGCCGGAGCTCTTTTCATAATGGTTTTCGAGAGCGAGCGAAGTCATGCCGCGCGTGATGCGGGAGTCATTGTCTATGTACGGATTACCGGCTTCGCCCGGATTGGAGGCCTTGAACTGCGTGATGTTTACATCGCCCCACAGTTTCCAGGAATCGTTGAAGTCATATCCCAGCTTGGTATAGCCGCCGTATTGCTCAAACTCCATATTGTCGCGATGCCCATCGGTACGGTTGTAAGAGCCGGTGACAACGCTGCTGAAACGCCCTTTCCTGATGCGGTTGGAAACTTCCGTCTGCAATGTGTTGTAGGAGCCGTAGCCGATTTGCGCATGGGTCTTAACCCCGTCTTCCTGCATCTTGCGGGTTACGATATTGATAACGCCGCCCATAGCGTTAGAGCCATACAGCACCGAGGCAGGACCGCGAAGCACTTCCACCCGGTCGGTCAGCATGGTCTGATAGGCATCGGCAATGGGATGTCCCATTAATCCCATATATTGGGGATGGCCGTCAATCAGCACCAGCAAACCAGCCGTAGGGCTGCCGCCGATGCCGCGCAGGTTCATTCCGCCTGCTGCTCCCGTGGACACGCCGTATCCCATGATGCCGCGGCTTGTAGCGAACAGTCCGGGCACTTGCTCTGTCAGTGCAGGTAGTACGGATGGTTGGAAACGTCGCTCCAACACCTTGCGGTTCACTACGGAGATGGTCATCGGCAGATGCCGTATATCCGTTTCGTTTCTTGTTCCGGTTACTACCACTTCATCTATAGTCAGGTTCCGGGCAATGCGCGCGCTGTCCTTTGCAGCCTGCGCAAATCCCGCCATTGTCCAAAGGCCGGCTATCGAAAGGAGTAATATGTTTTTTTTCTTCATTCGTATCGCTTTCTTCATTATTTGCTCCGCCAAAGATAGGGCGTATTTTCTTTTTCCGTTTGTATTATAATCTCTCTTGTTTGAGATTTTCTACAAACCGGTCTATTTCCTGTAACTTTTGGGGTATATCGATGCTTTGAGGACAGTGCGGGTTGCATTGGTCGCATCCTGTACAATGGCTTGCCTGGCGGAGCTTCGGTACGCTGCGGTCATAACCGATGAGGAAGGCGCGGCGGGCTTCGCGATAGTGCTCATCCCGGCTGCTTTTGGGTATATTGCCCTCGTTGACGCAGCGGTTGTAATGCAGCAGAATGGCGGGAATGTCCAGTCCGTAGGGACAAGGCATGCAATACTTGCAGTCGTTGCACGGGATGATAGGATAGGTAAGCATTACCTGCGCCGTATCTTCCAGCAGAGCCAGTTCTTCTTCCGTGCAAGGGTCGAGGGGGGAATAGGTGCGGAGATTGTCCTGCAGATGTTCCATATACGTCATGCCGCTCAGTACCGTCAGTACCTTGGGGAAGCTCCCGGCAAAGCGGAATGCCCAGGAAGCTACACTCTCTTGCGGGCGATGCTGTTTCAGGCGTGCCACCAAGTGGTCGTTCAGTCTGGATAGCCGTCCTCCCAGCAGCGGTTCCATGATAATGGCGGGAATGTCGCGTTTAACGAGTTCGCCATACAGATATTCGGCATTGACATTATTGCCCGAAGCATGCCGCCAGTCGGCATAGTTGAGTTGGATTTGCACGAAATCCCAGTGTATGTGGTCGTGCATGGCCAGTATTTCATCGAACACGTCCGTTGTTCCGTGAAACGAAAATCCCAGGTTCCGGATACGCCCGGCCTTGCGTTCTTCCATCAGAAAATCAATCATACCGTTGTCGATGTACCGTGCCCGGAATGTCTTGATGCCGCCATTGCCGACGGAGTGCAACAGATAATAATCGATGTAGTCCACTTGCAGGTCCTCGAACGATTTCCGATACATGGCAATTGAATTCTCGCGGGTGTAATTGGAAAAGTTGGACAGTTTGGTGGCTATCAGGAACTTTTCACGCGGATGGCGTTTCAGTGCTATTCCCGTTGACTTCTCCGACCAACCCTGCACATACACGGGCGATGTGTCGAAATAGTTCACGCCGTGGGCGATGGCATAGTCAATCAGTTCGTTGACCGCTTCCTGGTCTACCTCATCTCCGTTTCCGTCAGCCCGCTTCCGGGTAGGCCAGCGCATGCAGCCGTAGCCCAATAAGGATACCCGGTCGCCCGTGGTGGGATTGGTACGGTACACCATCTTATCGATAGGAATTTCACCCAAAGCGGCTGATTCGCTGTCCGAACGGTTGTTCTTGCCGGAGCAGCCATACAGTGCGGCTGCCGATGCAAACGTCCCTACGCCGGCAAGCTTGAAGAAGTCCCGGCGGTTTATCTTGCTGTTATTCTTATTATTCTTTTCTTCCATAGTTACTCGTATTTATTCTTCTCGATGCTGTCTGTTGTCCAGAACGTATCGAAGATTTTCCTTTATCGTTTTGTCATCTGATTCTCACACCGTTCTGTGCATGATATGTCCTTCCACATAGATTGCGCTGAACGGGCGTGCCGGACACAGGTTCTCACATGCGCCGCAGCCGATGCAGCGTTCGGTATTGACAACGGGTATTTTGGGGGATTGCGGATTTCCGGAGTCCGAAGCCACCATTTGTATGGCGCCGACCGGGCAGTGGCGAGCGCAGTTGCCGCACTCCACCTTATCGGTGATGCAGATGCAATTCTCCTTTATCCATACGGCATGACCTATCTGGATGGCCGATTTGTCGGCTTTCGTTATCGGCCGGATAGCACCTGCCGGACAAACTTCCGAACACTTGGTACATTCGGGACGGCAGTAGCCGCGCTCGTAGGACATTTCCGGCTGCATCAGCCGTGTCAGGTCGGAAGAGGGGCGCAGCACCTGGTTGGGACACACCGCAACGCATAGCTGGCAAGCCGTACAGTGTTGTGCAAAGTTGCGTGCGCTCAACGACCCCGGAGGAGTAATGGCGGCGGCACGTGCGGGTATCTTCTTGTCTTCGATGGCGGCCAGTCCGCCGTCTACTTTCTTCTCTTGCGCCTTTAGAGCGGCGGTAGTGGCCAATACTGCCGTTGCCGAGAGGAATGCGCGCCGGGTATCATCTGCCGGTCCGGTAGAAGTTGTTGTACATTGAGTTTGATTCCGGGCGGATATTTTCGCAGCATCCGCTTTATGACGGCGGCGGGTGTAGGTGATGGCTCCCTGTCTGCATTTATCCAGGCAGTCCATGCACGCCACGCAACGGCTGTAATCAATTTCGTGGGTTTTGGAGTTGATGCACGATGCCTTGCAGTTGCGTGCGCAAAGTCCGCAGCCGTTGCACTTCTCGGTATCTATGACCGGTTTGAAAAGAGAATACCCGGACAGGAAACCGAGCACCGTACCTACTGGACAAATCGTGTTGCAGTACGTACGGCCGCCTCGCCATGCCAATATGATGAGCACGACAAAAGTAAGGGACGCTATGATGAACGTAGGCAGGCTTTTCATCCACACCTCTGTTTCATAGAAAGCGTAGCTGTCCGCCCGTTCCGCCAGGTATGCCAGCAGGTTATTGCCCCACTGATAGACGGGAGCGAAGAGATTGGAAGCGATGCGTCCGTAAGAGCTGTACGGTTCGAGCAGTGAGGCGACTGCATGAAAGCGCACGCCCGCAACGAGGGCCACGGCAAACACTGCCAACATTGCGTAGCGCAGCCATTTCCTGGCGGGAGAATAGCGGAAACGGTTTTTCTTCCGCTTGCCTGCAAACCGGGAAATGACATCCTGAAATACGCCGAGCGGGCAGATAACGGAGCAATAGACGCGTCCGAACAGCAGGGTCAATGCAACAAGCAGCAGTACCACGCCTGCATTCAGTGCGAGCAGTGCGGGGAGGAACTGTATTTTCGCCATCCAGCCCATCCAGCCGTGCAGCGTTCCGGTGAAATCGAGAAACAGGAGCGTGACGAATGCAAAGAATACAATTGCAAGTGTCAGTCTGATAGTACGTAACATAGTCATAATAGTTTTATCATTGCAAAAATAAGGAGTTTATAATTAGTTTGTGTATATGGATTACGTTTGTTTTTACCGATTTTACAGAAAAAAGCTTATTTCTTGTTCAATTCCTGTTTCTTTCAGAAAATCCCGGTCGTGTGAGACTGCAAGTACGGTACCTTGATAGTTACGTATCGTAGCTGTGATGATTTCAATACTTTCGATGTCCAGATTATTGGTGGGCTCGTCCAGCAGTAGGGTGTCCGGTTCTTTCAGTTCCATGCCGGCAAGGAACAGGCGTGTTTTCTCTCCGCCGCTAAGCCCCTCTAATGGGCGTAAAAGAGAGATACCGTTCAAATGCCAGGCGTGGAGAACGGCTTGGGTACGCTCTTCGATATTCCAGTCGTTGTCGAGCCGGGCAAAGTGTTCTTCCGCTGTATCACCGTTCAGAATGGCATGGAGTGCAGTTAGGCATCAGGGTGGATTTTCCGCAACCGTTATTGCCTGTCAGCGCGGTCTTTTCTCCGGAATTGATAATCAGATTGAGGTTGGAAAACAAAACTTCCTTATCGGTATGGGTATAGCTAAGGTCTTTAATAATGATACTCATAAATTTACTGTGTTTAGGGTAGATAACATAGGTGTCTGTACGACACACTTTCAACTCTTGTAAGGCTGTGGGGAACAGACAAACACAGTAAAGGCTAAACATTTTCCTTTTGAGTGATGCTCAGCGTTCTGATATGAAAAGCATATATAAAGCGATGTTTACCGAAATGTGCTGTCTTTATTTGGATATTCTCATTGGTGGTGGTATTTGTTGGTTAGCGGTTGCAAAGGTAGGTATTTGTTTTATAACATGGAAGACGCATCGAACGAAAGCGGCAGCAATGCACCCACACTTCTCAATTCATAAATGCCTTTTTCGCCGGACAGCAGTATGCGCATGGGACGTTTGAAACGTTTTTCCGTTTCGAGCATCACCTGCCGGCAGGCGCCGCACGGGGGAATCGGTTCTTCCAGAAAGTCGCCACGTTCGTTGCGGGCGGCTATGGCAAGTGTCTCCACAGCCTGGTCGGGATATTGGGAGTTGGCATAGAACAAAGTGGTGCGTTCCGCGCAAAGCCCCGACGGATAGGCTGCATTCTCCTGATTGGTTCCGGTAACGATGATATTGTTTGCCAACCGAGCGGCTGCGCCCACCGAGAAGTGCGAATAGGGGGCATAACTGCGGTAAGTTGCCTGCCGGGCGGCATCCAGAAGCTCGCGGTCGGCGGCATTCAGCTCTTCGTATTCGTATATCTTGATGGCAATCTGTATGTTCAGGTCCTTCATAGAATAATGGTTTATTGTAATTAATGTTACAAAGATAGGAAAGAGATTGGTTTTTTCAATTCTTTTGCAGACTTTTGTGTCAAATTCAACACTCGAAGCATGAAACCTATATTCAGACTGACTGCTATCATAGCACTTCTCCTTATTTGCGTGGCTGTGCAGGCACAACGCAGAAATTCCCGTTACAACGAATATATCAAACAATATGCCCCGCTTGCCGTGGAGCAGATGAAGGAACATAAGATACCCGCCAGCATCACACTGGCACAAGGCCTGCTGGAGAGCGGTGCGGGACAAAGCGCACTGGCACGCAAGAGCAACAACCACTTCGGCATAAAGTGCCATAGCGACTGGCGCGGGCGGAGAGTGTACCACGACGACGATGCCAAAGGAGAGTGCTTCCGCGCCTATCGCCACCCGAAGGACTCCTACGAGGATCACTCGCTCTTCCTGAAACGCGGCGCACGCTATGCTTTCCTGTTTAAGTTGAAGATTACCGACTACAAAGGCTGGGCGCGCGGCCTGAAAAAAGCGGGATACGCCACAGACCCTTCCTATGCCAACCGCTTGATAACCATTATCGAGGACTACGACCTGTATAAGTACGACAGCCGTGGTATGAGCAAGCGCGAGGCCCGCAAGTGGGAGAAAGAACTGAAGAAGAAACCCTGGCTTGCCAACCCGCATCAGGTGTATATTGCCAACGACATTGCCTACGTTGTGGCCCGAGATGGCGATACTTTCCAGTTCCTGGGCAAAGAGTTCGACATCAGTTGGCGCAAACTGGTGAAGTATAACGACCTGCATAAAGAGTACACCTTAGAGGCAGGCGACATCATCTATCTGAAAGACAAGCGTAAGAAAGCCGCCAAGCCTCATACCGTTTATATTGTAAAAGACGGCGATTCCATGCATTCCATTTCGCAGAAGTACGGCATCCGCCTGAAGAATCTGTATAAGATGAACCGCAAGGATGCGGAATATGTGCCCGAAGTAGGGGACAGACTGCGCCTGAGATAACGTTCAGGGAATATTATCGTAAGTTCTTGATAATCATAAGAAAGGATGTACCTGGAAATACCTCGGCTTGGTACGCGGAGTACCAACCGTTGGTATCTCTCGTACCACAGTGCGGTATTCGTAGTACCACAGTGTGGTACATGCCGTACCAAAGAGTGGTATGACAAGTACCAACGCGTGGCATGACAAATACCAAAGGGGGAAACGGACGCTGAGGTGAGGAGTTTTCCCCGTTATCTCCTGTCGTTTATATTTCTTCCGCCGTACCATTGTGCTTTCTCTTCCGTCTGTTTCTTCTTTTCGTACAGTGCAGCTATCCGAAAATGTACAGAGTGTCCGTTTTCGGACACTCTTCTTTTTGCCTTAACGCTTGTTTTCAATGATTTATGTTTTTGGCACGGATTTGGCAAGTATAAGGGCGAAGAATCGCAGGCTGTCCGTTTACGCAACAGGACGGCAGCAACGTAAAACGGTAAATAAAGACAGAAAATATGGATAGAGAGATTCCGAAAGAAGTTCGTAACAAAGAGCGTAACAAGAAAATCATTCGTTATGGCGGCATGGGCGCTGCGGGTATCGTTGTTATCAGTGTGCTCATTTCATTGATGCGCACGGGGGTGAAGGAGAAAGACATCGTGTTCTCCCAGGTAAGTACAGGCACGATTGAGGTCAGCGTAAGCGCTTCCGGAAAGGTGGTTCCTGCCTTTGAGGAGATTATCAACTCGCCCATCAACACCCGTATTCTGGAAGTATATAAGAAAGGTGGCGACAGCGTGGATATAGGTACGCCCATCCTAAAGCTGGATTTACAGAGCGCCGAAACCGACTACAAGCAGAAACTCGACGAGGAGCAGATGCGCAGCTACAAGCTGAAGCAGCTCAAGCTTGAGAATATGACCAAGCTGAACGACCTGGAGATGAAAATAAAGGTCTCCGCCATGCAGTTGAACCGCAAGAGAGTGGAACTGCGCAACGAGCAATACCTCGACAGCCTCGGTTCGGGCACTACCGACAAAGTGCGTCAGGCGGAGCTGAGTTACAACGTGGCGGAGCTGGAATACGAACAGTTGAAACAGCAGTACGCCAATGAGAAGGAAGTGCTGGACGCCGAATATCAGGTGCAGGAGCTGGACTTCAGCATCTTCAGGAAGACGCTTGCCGAAACGAAACGCACGCTGGACGATGCGCAAGTCCGCTCGCCCCGCAAGGCAATCCTCACTTACATAAATAACCAGATCGGCGCGCAGGTGGCGGAAGGTTCGCAGATTGCCGTCATCTCCGATTTGAGCCATTTCAAGGTAGAGGGCGAGATAGCCGACACGTATGGCGACCGTGTTGCCGCCGGCGGAAAGGCGATAGTCAAGATAGGCAGTGAGAAGCTGGAAGGTACGGTGAGCAGCGTCACTCCGTTGTCCAAGAATGGTGTTATTTCCTTCACCGTACAGTTGAACGAGGACAACAACCGCCGTCTGCGCTCCGGCCTGAAGACGGACGTGTATGTGATGAACGCCGTGAAAGAGGACGTGATGCGCATAGCCAACGCCTCTTACTACGTAGGTCGCGGGGAGTACGAACTGTTTGTACGCAATTCCGACAAGGAGATTGTGAAACGCAAAGTGCAGTTGGGCGATTCCAACTTTGAGTTTGTGGAAGTTATTGGCGGCTTGCAACCGGGCGATGAGGTGGTGGTGAGCGATATGAGCCAATATAAGAACAAGAATAAGCTGAAACTGAAATAACAATTAAATACATACCATTATGATTAAGTTAACTGGCATCAACAAGATTTATCGTACCAACGAGATTGAAACCGTAGCGTTGGAGAATGTGAACCTCGAAGTGAACAAGGGGGAATTCCTCAGTATCATGGGACCTTCCGGTTGCGGTAAATCTACTTTGCTGAATATTATGGGTTTGCTGGATGCGCCTACCGGCGGCACGATTGAAATAGCCGGTACCAAGGTGGACGGCATGAAGGACAAGGAACTGGCTGCTTTCCGCAATCAGAAATTAGGCTTTGTGTTCCAGTCTTTCCATTTGATTAACTCGCTGAATGTGCTGGACAACGTGGAACTGCCTTTGCTGTACAGAAAGGTATCGTCCAAAGAACGTCGCCGCCTGGCAGAGGAAGTGTTGCAGAAAGTAGGTCTGAGCCACCGTATGCGCCACATGCCTACACAGCTCTCCGGCGGTCAGTGCCAGCGTGTTGCCATTGCACGCGCCATTATCGGCAATCCGGAGATAATCCTCGCCGATGAGCCTACCGGTAACCTGGACTCCAAAATGGGAGCGGAAGTGATGGAGCTGCTGCATCAGCTGAACAAGGAAGACGGGCGCACCATCGTAATGGTAACCCACAATGAAGAGCAAGCCAGACAGACCTCAAGGACAATCCGCTTCTTCGACGGCCGTCAAGTAGAATAACCCCCATAATCCATAACTTATAACTCATAACTCAAAAATGCAGACCATTCGCCAAGCTTTTATACTTTTACGGCAGAACCCGTTGCTGAGTGCCATATTCATATTGGGTACGGCATTTGCCATTACCATGATTATGGCGATTGTGATTACCTGGCAGATGAAATATGCCGACATCGAGCCGGAAGTGAACCGTAACCGCTCTCTCTACATAAGCAAGATGCATTTGCAGGGTAAGGAAAACAAGAACTGGAATAATTATACAGCCTGTTCGCCGGCTTTCATGAAGAACTGTGTGCAGCCGTTGCCCGAAGTAGAGGCCTGTACGGCATTTGTTCCGGCAACGGTCGCCCTGGTTTCCATGCCCGACGGCACTAATGCGGTGAAAGTGGATGCTATGGAAACCGACCCGGGATTCTGGAAAGTGTTCCGGATGCAGTTTGTCGCAGGACGGGGATTCGACGATTCCGACCGGGGCGGCGATGTGTCCGCCATTGTCGTGGCTGCTTCTGTGGCGCGGAAACTGTTCGGCACTACGGATGCGGTGGGCAAGACGGTGCTGCTGAACCGTAACGAAGCGCGTATCTGCGGGGTGGTAAAGGATGTTTCGGTCATTGCGAAGGATGCTTATGCGCAAGTGTGGCGCATGTATCCCGCCAAGTTGCAGGATGCCACTTCCATCTGGAGTTATGCCCAATCGCATACGGTGGTGGCGCTGGCACGTTCTTCCGAAGATATTCCGGCCATCAGGCAGGGAATAGCGAAGCGGGTGAAGGACATCAATGCCGTACAGACCGAAGTGCTGATGGACATCATGGAACAGCCCGATGAAATCGTGACGCATGTCAACCATGTGTGGGCCAACGTGGGGCCGGATTTGCGGATGTTGTACATACAGTACGCTCTGGCATTGCTCATTGTTCTTTTAGTGCCGTCGCTCAATCTGTGCGGCCTGAGCAACAGCCGTATGCAGCAGCGCATCAGCGAACTGGGCGTGCGTAAGGCATTCGGAGCAACGCGCGGCGTACTGATAAGGCAGATATTGAATGAAAACCTCGTACTGACCCTGATTGGCGGAGCGGTGGGGCTGGTGTTCAGTTATCTGGCCGTGTACGGCATGCGTACGTGGCTGTTCACCAATAATCAGAACACCGGCACTTCCGGCGAGTTCGACCTGAGCATGTCGGTACTGTTCAGCCCTACGGTATTCTGTCTGGCATTCCTTTTCTGCCTGGTCATCAACCTGCTGAGCGCAGGCCTGCCTACATGGCTTGCCGCACGGCACACGATTGTGGATTCTTTGAACGATAAATAAAGCGAAATTGATTATGAAATTCATAGTACATAACTTACGTATGATTCGGGCGCGTCTCCGCAGTAACGGATGGGTGTTTGCAGAATTGTTCCTGGTATTTATCGTGATGTGGTTTCTTTGCGATTCGCTGGGATGCCTGAAGTATACGTTCTATCGCCCGTTGGGGTATAACATAGACCATGTGTACCAGCTTTCAATGATTAAGGGCGGTGAAAGCCGGGACAGCAGCATGACGAATGCGGACAAATACCTGGGCATCTTGCAGAAGCTCGAAAGGGAGCCTGCGGTTGAAGTGGCCGCCCTGTCGTATTGGAGCCTGCCGATGAGCGGCAATAATTCCTATAACTCGCTGGCTGTGCAGGATACCATCGGCTGTGCGGTGCGTATAATAAACGCTACCGGAGGATATACGCGGGTATTCCGCATGAAGGAAGATGCCGGACGTCCGTTTGCGGCAATGCCTGTGGGGAATGATGTCACGTCCGGCAATTATGTGATGCTGAGCGAGGGTACGGCCGACTATTATAAGGAAAGGGTGCCCGGCTTCTCTTTGGATACTCCCTTGAACTGGTACGGAGATACCGCGAATGTGGTAACGCAGTGCGGCATGATCGGCAGTTTCCGTTCCTATCGCTATGGGGCCGATGCAAAGTGGGCTTTCCGGAGAATTGACGAGAATGTGATACGGACCGAATTACAGGATTATGAAGCGCAGATTGTTTTCCGTGTGAAGGAAAACATGGACTCTCCCGATTACCGGAGCAAGTTCCTGAAAGAGATAGCCCCGCACCTGGATACCGACAATATGTTCATAGCCGATGTTGTGCCTTATACGGAGCAGCAATATCAGTTTGAAGTGATGAAAGGCGATGTGGATAAGGTGAATACGCAAACGGTTGTGGTGGTATTCCTGTTGGTGAATGTGTTCCTGGGGCTGATAGGCACTTTCTGGTTCCGCACCCGTAGGCGCCGCAATGAAATAGCTTTGCGGCTTGCCATGGGCAGCACGAAGAAACAGATATTCTGTCTGCTCATGGGAGAGGGATTGCTGTTGCTGACTCTTGTTGCGCTGCCTGCCATGATTGTCTGCTATAACGTGGGCATTGCCGAATTTACAATGGGACATACGGAACTGATTACCACCTGGCCGGTGGAATGGAGCTTCCTGCGTTTTCTGCTGGGCTCGTTGGGTGCATGGTTGCTGATAGCGCTGATGGTGGTGATTGGAATATGGTTCCCGGCACGGCAGGCTATCAAGATACAGCCGGCAGAGGCGTTGCACGAAGAATAGAATGTGAAACAAAATAAAAAAGAAGAAATATGAGAACTGATGTAGCAGGTGTTATCATTGCATTGGTATTGGCCTTTGCAGGTATGCTGAGTGTTTGTGCACAAGATGCAAAAGTAAGTGAGGTACGTAAAGTGGATGCTTTCTCGTCCATTGAGATAACCTCTGTGGGGACAATTCATTTTACACAGAGTGACACTTATTCTTTCAGGATTGAAGGCAGGGAGAAGTACGTGAAGAATACGCAGACCACAGTGAAGGACGGTCGTCTGCTGATAGGTTTCAAGGACGGGAAAAACAAGCGCAGGAGCAATCAGAAGGATGGCGTGACTATCTGGATTTCGGCTCCCGACTTGAAGGACGTGGAGTTTACCGGTGTAGGCGAATTCAAATGTGAGAAACCCTTGAAGCTCGATGCCGTGTCATTCGAGATAAAAGGTGTGGGTGAAGTGAATGTCTCCGACTTGACGTGCAACGAGCTGAAAGTTGCCTTGCGCGGAGTAGGCAGCGCCGATATTCATGTAACCTGCGACTATTTGTCCGCCAAAATGGGTGGTGTGGGCGATGTCACTTTGAGCGGAACCGCCGGACGTGCCGATATTTCCAAAGGAGGCATAGGAGGAGTAAATACAGATAACTTGAAAATAGGCCGTTAAGATGATAAAGCAATACTTTGCACAAGCCTGGGCGCAGTTGCGGCAGCAGCCGATGATGAGTGCCGTCAGCATAGCCGGTACTGCGCTTGCCATATTCCTTATTATGCTGGTGGTAATGATGCAGCAGGTAAAGGTGGCTCCTTTTGCGCCCGAAAGCAATCGCGACCGCTTCCTGCACGTCAAGGCAATGAGCATCTCCAACTCGAATTGGGGAGACGGTACAAGCAACGGACCGATGAGCGTACAGACAGCCCGTGAATGTTTTCAGTCGTTGAAGACGCCGGAAGCGGTCACTATCTATACCATTTTCCCCGTATCCACTCCGGTGTCTTTGCCGGGCAAACCGGCAGTCAGTGTGGATTTACGGCAAACGGACGACATCTTCTGGCGCGTATTCGACTTTTCCTTTATCAATGGAAAGCCCTATGATAAAGCCGTGTTCGATGCCGGGCAGCCGGTTGCCGTACTTACGGAGAGTGTAGCGCGCAGCCTCTTCGGAACGACTGATGTTGCAGGGCGTGAGTTTCTCCTCAGTCATGCGCCCTATCGCGTAGCCGGTGTCGTGAAGGATGTGTCTACACTGGCGGATTGCGCTTACGGACAGGTATGGGTTCCGTATACCTCAACGGGTATGGATAATGAAACATGGAACGACCGGCACATGGGAATGATGAGTTGTACGATGCTGGCGCGCAGCCGGGATGATTTCCCCGCTATACGCCAGGAAGCGGAACGCCGTAAATCGGAGTATAATACGCTTATCGGAGAGAACGGCTGGAAGCTGATTTACCGCAACCGCCCTTACGACCAGGAAAAGAATGCCATTGCTTTCGGCGCCGATATCGAACCGGATGTGAATGCGGCGCGCCGTCAGCGGATTATCATCTTCGTCATTCTGCTGATAGTGCCTGCCATCAATCTTTCGAGCATGACACAGAGCCGCTTGCGTCAGCGGGTATCGGAAATCGGAGTGCGCCGTGCTTTCGGCAGTACACGGATGGAGCTGATTGGGCAGATTGTGGCGGAGAATCTGGTAATGACTTTATTGGCGGGTGTTGTCGGTTTGCTGTTGAGCGTGGCCTTTGCATACGTGGGCAACACGTTGCTTTTTGCGCAGGAATTCAGTCAGACTTTGAACCCGCCGGAAGTGGATGCTTCCATTCTGCTTCATGCTTCCACCTTTGGGTGGGCGTTGCTGTTCTGCTTTGTGCTGAATCTGATGAGCAGCGGTTTCCCGGCATGGAAGGCTTCCCGCATCGGGATAGTGAACGCATTGGGAGGACGGTTGCACTAAACGCTTGTCGCTAACTATTAATTACGAAAAGAAATGACTAAGAAACTTTTGGTACAGATAAAGAATGAATGGCGCAATAACCTGTGGCTGGCGTTGGAATTGCTGGTTGTAAGCGTTGTGATGTGGTTTGTGGTGGACTATCTCTATACGCGTACGGCAACTTATCTGGAGCCGCGGGGCTTCGACATCAGCCATTGTTACCTTATCGAAATGGGAAAGCTTACCGATAAGAGTCCCGATTATATCCCGAACCAGACCGATGAGCAGGAAGATGCCGATATTCTTGAACTTGTAGACCGTCTGCGCCGTCGTCCGGAGATAGAGGCGGTGAGCCTTTCGCAAAACTCATATCCATATAATGGCAGTAACTCCACAGATCTGGTGCAGTACGATACGCTGGTCTCCGGTAATTGGACGATACGCCGTTTGGTGACTCCCGATTTTGTGCGTGTGTTCCGTTATCAGGGCACACGTGGCGAGACGCCCGAACAGCTTGCCGGGATGTTGGAAAGGGGAGAGTTCCTTGCTTCCGACAACCTTTACCGGAAGTACGGCCATCCGCTGACGGAATTCGTAGGCAAGAGCTTCCGGCTTTTCGGCGATACGATACAAACCTACCGGTTGGGAGCGGCCTTGGAGAATGTACGTTACAATGATTTCGAGCAGGCCCGCGATTCGTATACCTTTCTTTATAAACTCGATTGGTATGATACGGGATTGGAACTCTGTGTTCGTGTCCGCGAAAATCAGGACCATGATTTCATCCAACGCCTGAAAGCGGACAGTGAGAAACAGTTCCGTATCGGCAATGTCTTTATCTCCGAGATACGCTCCTTTAAGGACATCCGCCGTAATTTCCAGCAGGCATGGAGCAACGACCTGCGCAATTATGTAATGGGTATGGGATTTCTGTTGCTGAATATATTTTTGGGACTGCTCGGCACTTTCTGGTTCCGTACCCAGCAACGCCGTTCGGAGATTGCCCTGCATAAGGTGCATGGAGCATCGGACATGAGTATTTTCACCCGTCTGATAAGCGAAGGGCTGCTTTTGCTGTTGCTTGTCACGCCTGTCGCTTTGTTCATTGACTATAACCTGGCAAGTATGGAACTGAACTCCTGGCGCAACGGTACGACTTTGGAGTGGGAGCGTCTGTTGCTTTGCGCTGCCATCAGCTTCCTGCTGATAGGATTGATGATTGCGATTGGTATAGGCATTCCGGCACGCAGGGCGATGAAGGTACAACCGGCAGAGGCTTTGCATGATGAATGATTTTAGGAAGTTAAACGAATAACGGAATATGATACGTCTTTACTTTCAGCAAGCGTTATATCACTTGCGCGAGAATCCCATCATAACATGGGTTTCCGTACTGGGTACGGCATTGGCCATCTGCATGATTATGGTGCTTGTCATCACTTTTCAGGTGCGGCTCGTGGACTGCGAGCCCGAGGTGAACCGCAGCCGTTCGCTGTATGTGTCTGCCATGTCCGTCAAGAACAAGGGCGGAAGCGACGGCGATTCATCCAACGCCCGCATGTCGGTGCGTACGGGGCGCGAGTGCTTTAAGAGTCTCACTACGGCGGAGGCGGTAACGTTGGTTTCCTTGCCCGAAAAGGTACGTGTGTCCCTGCCGGCAGGCAACAAGGTCACGGCCGACATGGTGCAGACGGACGACGCCTTCTGGCATATCTTCCGGTTTCGCTTTCTCAGCGGCAAGGCGTTTACCAAGGCCGACAGCGATGCCGGAGTGCTATGCGCCGTGTTGAGCGCTGCGGTGGCGCGCCGCCTGTTCGGCACAACGGACGTTGCGGGAAAGACGGTGCAGTTGAACTATGTAGAGTACCGTATATCCGGTGTAGTGGCGGATGTGTCCGTACTTGCCACTTCCGCCTATGCGCAGGTGTGGATTCCTTATACGTCCACAGACATTGCCCGGCTGGCGTGGTGGGAGGAGACCGTAGGACAGATGAGGGCGGTTATCCTTGCGCGTTCCGCAGCCGATTTTCCGGCTATCCGTGAGGAGGCGGAGCAACTTCGCCGTAAGTATAACGACAGCCTGCGCGACTCGGAAGTGTTCTATCGCGGGCAACCCGATGAGCGGTTTGCCAACCTTTACCGCAAGTGGAGCGAAACACCCGATACCAAAGCCATTATCCTGCGCTATATGCTCGTTATTGCCATCCTGTTGCTTGTGCCTGCCATCAACCTGAGCAGCATGACGCTCTCCCGCATGCGCAGACGTATGGCGGAGATAGGCGTGCGCAAGGCTTTCGGGGCTACGGGTGGCGAACTGATACGCCAGATATTCTTTGAGAATTTGCTGCTGACATTGTTTGCCGGCGTGTTGGGACTTGCGCTGAGTTACGCCGCTACTTTCCTGCTGAACGGTTTTCTTTTCAACAATAGCACCAATGCCTACCTCAGCGGGGAAACCGCCCTGACACCGGGCATGCTGCTTTCGCCCTGGGCATTCCTTGCAGCTTTCGGTTTCTGTTTGCTGATGAACATCCTTTCGGCAGGCATACCGGCATGGAGGGCTTCGAGAATGAATATAACGGATGCGATCAATCAAAGGTAAACGATGGTTATGAAAACGATATTGAAACAAATAAAGAACGAGTGGAACAGCAATCTTTTTCTCTTTGTGGAGCTGCTGCTGGTCTTTGTCGTGCTGTGGTATATTGTGGACTGGACGCTTGTCACCGCACGGGTTTATCACGCTCCGATGGGATTCGATACGGAGCACTGCTACAATATCACCGTAAGCAAGTTGGGAGAGGACTCGCCTCTTTATAATCCGGAGCTAACCGCCGATGATGATATGGACGATTTGTTCCGGCTTACGGACAGGCTGCGCCATTGCCCCGGCGTAGAGGCCGTTGCCCTTTCGCAAAACTGCTTTCCGTACAATGAGGGCAGTAACGGTATTGATTTGGGTATTGACTCCGTGGCTGTCAATGTACATCTTCTTTGGGTGGAGGCGGACTTTTTCCGCGTGTTCCGTTATGCCTTTACGGAGGAAGCGGAGTTTGCCAAGGTAGAGGCTGCATTCCGCAATGACGAGCCGGTGGTATCTTCCAACCTCACCGAAGGACATCCGGAATTGGGAGGCGGTGCGTCCTTGCTGGGGCAGGAAGTCTTGCTGTTAAACTACGGCAAGGATGTCCGCCGTCGCATCGGTGCGGTGGGCACGCCCGTGCGCTGGTCGCATTTCCATACTCCGTCGCAGTGGGGCGGGGCTTTTGCAGCCCTTCCGCTCAATGCGAAGAGGTTACGGAATTTCGGTGACCCCCGTTATGTCACAGTCAGCCTGCGCGTTTCCGAAGATGCCGATAAGAACTTTGCCGAAAAGCTGATGAATGATGCCGACCGCCTTTATCAGGTAGGTAATCTGTATCTGCTGGACATTACACCTTTCAGCCATTTGCGCGAAATCTGCGAGCTGGAAGACATGAACGAATGGAAGACGCAGCTTTGCGTGCTCGGTTTCCTGCTGTTGAATATCTTTTTGGGCGTTATCGGCACATTCTGGTTCCGTACGCAGCAACGCCGTAAAGAGGTTGCGCTGCGGATGGCGCTGGGCAGTTCGCGCCGGGAAATATTCTCCTGTCTCATGTACGAAGGGGTGTTGCTGCTTACGCTGGCGGCCGTACCGGCGGCTGTCATCGCTTTCAATATCGGTTATGCCGAACTGGTGGATGTGGGCAAGATGCCTTTCGATGCCGGACGCTTTCTGCCGGCTCTTGCCTTGACATGGCTGCTTATGGCGCTGATGATTGTTGCCGGAATCTGGTATCCTGCTTATGGAGCGATGAAAGTACACCCGGCAGAAGCATTGCATGATGAATAAAGTTTTTTAAGAAAAGATGTATATTCTCGATATAAGCTTGTATATTTGCGTAGTTATAAAGAAGTTTACGCAGACAAATCAAAACAAACGGAATGGGAAAACACTTTTTCTTAACATGTTCATTAGCTTTCTTATGCATGATATCGGGGACGCTTTCGGCTGCGGAAAACAATTATAATGTACTTTTCATACAATCATATACAAACAGCTCTTCCTGGCATAATAACCTTATTGCCGGTTTGCAGGACGGCTTGAAAGAAGGCGGTGTAAAAGCAAACGTGGTTATAGAGTATCTGAATGCCGATTTTTGGACATTTGCTTCGGAGTGTGTCATCATGCGCCGCATATGCGAACGTGCCAGACAGCGGAAAACGGATTTGATTGTGACGTCCAGCGATGAGGCTTTCTTTACCTTGACTCACTGCGGCGATTCTTTGCCGTATCAGATACCGGTAGTTGTTTCGGGCATTAAATATCCTGACAGGAAGTTGTTCGACCGTATGCCGAATGTCTCGGGCTTCACTTCAGTAACGGATTTCAATGTGTTGCTTGAGGAAGCCATACGTTTGTTTCCTGCACGTAAGGAGATTGTCTGCCTGTCGGACAGCAGTTTTTTGAGTGCTAAGGGAGTGGAAGCGGTAGAAGAAGCCTGGGAGTCTTTTCATAAGAAACATCCCGAATACAGTTTTAAAGAACTGAATGTACAGAGAAAGTCCCTCAACTCTCTCGTTACGTCTATTTGTTACGATTATCATGCCCATAAATACATTGTTATAGCTCCTAAGTGGATTCCTTTTCTTTCCTTGAAATTGAAAGCTCCTGTATTTGCCAACCAAAACCTGGCAATGACAAGCGGTGTTTTATGTGTTTATGATGTAGAACCGGCGGCAGATACTTATGCTGCGGGCATACAGGCGGCAAGTATTCTGAAGGGCCGGTCGCCTGCTTCATTTGGAATAGGAGACTTGGGCGGCAAGTTATTGTTCGACTACAAGCAGTTGGACTTCTTCCGTGTAGATGTGGACAATGTTGAAAAACGGGGAATCGTTTTGAATATTCCTCTGATGGACCGCTATCAGGCCTGGTTTATTCTGTTCTATTCGGTAATAGTGGGTGCGTTGGCGTTTCTTGTAGTCTGGCTCTATCGGAGCAACCGGCGTGAATCGCGCAAGCGGATACATGCGCAGACCCGTCTGCTGATACAACACCGTCTGGTGGAACAGCGGGACGAATTCGATAAGATATTCTGTTCTATTCGCGACGGACTGGTTACGTATGATATGGATTTGAGAATCCATTTTGTGAACCGGGCTTTAGTGGAGATGCTGGGATTGCCTGCAGAAATGTATACGACACGTCCGTACGAAGGACAGATAGCCGGTCCATATTTACATGAATGGCGAGAATATTCTGCAGGCTCTGCTGAAACAGGTGATACAGGATAGGAAGCCTGTCATTATACCGGAAAAGGCATTCATGCAGGAGAATACCAAAGGTACTTATTTCCCTGTTTCGGGCGAGGTGGTTCCTATCTTTGCGAAAGATAAACTGACGGGTATGGCAATTGTCTGCCGTAATATATCCGAAGAAGAGATGCAGAAGCGTTTTTTCAATATGGCTATCGAGGAAAGCTCCATTTATCCGTGGCAGTACAACACACGGTTGAAATGCTTCCATTTTCCCGACGGACTGCTGCAACGTTTCAATTGCTACGACAATACGGACTATATTTCGAGGGAAGAACTGGATCGGATTGTCCATCCGGAAGACCTTTCCCGCACATGCAGGCATTTCGACAATATCATGCTGGGGCATGAGCCGAACTCGCGCATGAGTTTCCGGCTGCAAAACGCAGATGGCGGATATGAGTGGTGGGAGTTCCGGAGTACCGCTTATGAGGGGCTCACGGTAGATATACCTTATAGGGTATTGGGTGTATGCCAGAGTATCCAGCGTTATAAAGACACCGAAGAGGAACTTATCGCGGCCCGTGACCGTGCCTTGCAGGCTGACAGATTGAAATCTGCGTTCCTTGCCAACATGAGCCATGAGATACGTACTCCGTTGAATGCGATAGTCGGTTTCTCCGATTTACTGAAAGACCTGCAAGCCTTTTCTTCGGAAGAAGTACAGCAGTTTGTCGAGACTATCAATATAAACTGCACGCTGTTGCTGGCTCTGATTAATGATATTCTGGACCTCTCGCGCATCGAATCGGGCACAATGGATTTTCAGTTCTCTTCTTACAATCTTACGTTTATCATGCAGGAAGTTTACGACTCCCAAAGGCTGAGCATGCCGCAGGGAGTGAAATTATGCACCGATTTTCCGGAAGGGGCCGACAAGTATATCACTACCGATGCCGTACGCTTGAAGCAGGTTTTGAATAATCTGATTAACAATGCCAAGAAATTTACCGTGCAAGGGAGTATCACTTTAGGATATAGAGTGGATGAATCCGGATATACAACCGTCTTTGTGGAAGATACCGGAGCGGGTATATCCGATGAAGACCAGAAGCATATCTTCGAGCGTTTCTATAAGGCGGACAGCTTTACGCAAGGGGCCGGTTTAGGGTTGAGTATCTGCCAGACAATTGTGGAACGTATACACGGAACCATTACGGTGACTTCAAAGCCGGGCAGAGGAACCCGCTTTGAAGTCCGCATGAGCGATGATGTAATATGATTGCCGGTTGGTTTTAGAGTTTATTCTATCCTTTTGCATCCGTTGGATTGCAGGAACTCGTCGAGCATCAGTTCGTAGTTGCCATGCAGCATGATGTGATGGTTGCCCAACGGGTTTCTCAGGAAATATTCCGCCGGGGCGTTCATCTTGATACGTACCTGCGTGCGGCACATATTGATGTAGTTAGTGTTTTCGGTCAATGTACCCGTGCCGAGGTAATATTCGTCCAGACATTCTCCGCCACATTTCACGATTGTTACGTCTCCGGCAGGCAGTATTCCCTGTATGCCGATGCCGCTTTCCGTTTCAAAGTGGTTGCGGATGATGAACTGCTCTGTCTGTGCGATGCCGATGGTGCAATGCGCCAGTATGATTTCGTTGGTGCGTGCATTAATCATGGAAGGATTGGCCATGAAAGCAGGCTTGCCTGTGAGCACTTTGGCAGCGAGCATGGTGAAGACGGACTGCAAATCGCCTTCGCATCCGGCAATGATGCCCTCGTCATTCAGCAGGGAAAGCGCCAGACAGCCGGTAGTGCCCGTCTGTTCTATCAGGCGGAAGCAACTCAGGGTGAGTGCGCTTAAACGGTCTTCGTCCACAATCTTCCGGATGGCGCGGTACAGGCGCATTGCCTTTATCATATCTTCGGGCGATGCTTCCCGGCAGGCAAGCGCTTTTCCGGCAAGACCGGCACATGCTTCGCCTACTTCATCATCCGTGATTTGGTTGTAATATTCGTACACGCGTTCCAGTGCGATGTCCGTGTATTCCACTCCCCAGCGTCGTTTGGCAAGCAGATAATCCACGTTGCTGGCAATGAGCCAGCTCGACGGAGTGCCTATCACACCGATACGCATCCCGAAGAGGCTGCGCTGTGCCATAAAATTGCTGTGCAGTACAAAAATGCGTTTGATGATTTCGGACAGTTCGCCATGCAGGATTTCGCTTTTCATTCCCCGGCTGCGCAGCCAGGAAGATATTTCGAGGGCGGCGGCAAGCGAGTTCTGCATACCGTCTGCCAGGATGATGGCAGGGCGGGGAAGAGCCTCGAAATGCTGGATAACCAGCCGTTCCACTCCGCCGGTGGCGATGAACAGGATGCTGAAATCGTCAGGAGACAGTTTGTTGATATCTTGGTAATCTATGAAATTGACGGTGAAATATTTTTCCAGTTCGTTCAGGATTATTTCATGGGAACTGCGGACTGATGCTTGCTTATGTAGCAGTGAAGCAAAAGTTATTAGGTTGATGACCATAGCGTTACTTACTATTTTAAAAGTTGGTTTAAGATAAAACGGTTGTGGTTGTTCATTTGTTTACTATTTCAAAGGTACAAGATTCTTTTTAAATAGCATAGTGTTTTTAATATAGATAAGGTTTTTAAAGTTTTTATGTCTTTGCTTCCCTTTGGTATCAAATAAATCACTACATTTGCGACTTAAATGATAAAATGATATAAAAAAACTCATGCCAACAATTTCTATTCGCGGAATGGAGATGCCCGCATCTCCTATCAGAAAGCTGGCTCCCTTGGCAGATGCAGCCAAGCAACGGGGCATCCATGTATTCCACCTCAATATCGGACAACCCGACCTGCCTACGCCGCAAGTCGCGATTGACGCCATCCGCAATATTGACCGTAAGGTATTGGAGTACAGTCCCAGTGCAGGCTACCGCAGCTATCGCGAGAAGTTGGTGGGGTATTACGATAAGTACAACATCAAGCTCACAGCCGATGACATAATCATTACATCCGGCGGTTCGGAAGCGGTGCTGTTCTCTTTCATGGCATGCCTCAATCCGGGTGACGAGATTATCGTGCCCGAACCGGCTTATGCCAATTACATGGCGTTTGCCATCTCTGCCGGAGCCAGGATACGTACGATTGCAACGACCATCGAAGAGGGATTCTCGCTGCCTAAAGTGGAGAAGTTCGAGGAGCTGATAAACGAACGTACGCGTGCCATCCTGATTTGTAACCCCAACAACCCTACCGGCTACCTTTATACCCGCCGTGAAATGAATCAGATACGCGACCTTGTGAAGAAGTACGACCTCTTCCTCTTCTCCGACGAGGTGTATCGCGAGTTCATCTATACGGGCTCTCCATACATCTCCGCCTGCCATCTGGAAGGCATCGAGAACAATGTAGTCCTGATTGATTCCGTTTCCAAGCGGTATTCCGAATGCGGTATCCGTGTAGGTGCACTGATAACGAAGAACAAAGAGATACGCGATGCCGTTATGAAGTTCTGCCAGGCGCGTTTGAGTCCGCCGTTGATAGGTCAGATTGCTGCCGAAGCGTCTTTGGATGCCGGCGAAGACTATCTGCGCGATACCTACGATGAGTATGTAGAACGCCGTAAGTGTCTGATTGACGGTCTGAACCGTATTCCCGGCGTATATTCGCCCATTCCGATGGGAGCGTTCTATACCGTGGCCAAGCTGCCCGTAGACGATTCGGACAAGTTCTGTGCATGGTGTCTTTCCGAATTCCAGTACGAAGGGCAGACTGTTTTCATGGCTCCGGCTTCCGGCTTTTATACCACTCCGGGTTCCGGCCGCAACGAAGTGCGCATCGCTTACGTCTTGAAGAAGGAGGATTTGATCCGTGCGCTGTTTGTGCTTTCCAAAGCGCTCGAAGCCTATCCGGGACGTACGGAATAGAAGATATATAATACTACTGATGAATTTATCCCGTTTCATAGCGCTGCGTATTTACCGCAGTTCCGATGTCGGAAAGCAAGTTTCCCGTCCTGCCGTGCTGATAGCAACTATCGGTGTTGCTATCGGGTTGGCGGTGATGATTATTGCCGTGTCGGTGATAATCGGTTTCAAGAGCGAGGTACGCGATAAGATAATCGGTTTCGGCTCGCATATCCAGATTAGCAATTTGGATGCGGCGCGTTCTTTTGAAACCCGCCCCATAGCCGTGACGGACAGCATGCTTGCCGCTCTTGCGGATAATTCCGGTGTGAAACACGTGCAACGCTATTCCACCAAGCCGGGTATGATAAAGACGTCCGATGCCTTTCAGGGCATGGTATTGAAAGGTATAGGGCCGGAGTATGGCAGTTCTTTCTTCCGCCGTCACCTGATAGAGGGAGAGTTCCCGCAGTTCAGCGACTCGGCTTCTACCAACCGGGTGGTCATTTCGAAGGCGATAGCCGACAAACTGAAGCTGAAGCTCGGCGACAAGATAGACACCTACTACATACAGGACGATGTGCGTGCCCGCCGCCTGACAATCGTCGGCATTTACCAGACCAACTTTTCCGAATACGACAACCTGTTCCTGCTTACAGACCTGTGCCTGGTGAACCGTCTGAACAAGTGGCATCCCGACCAGGTGAGCGGAGTGGAGCTGGAGCTGTACGACTACGATAAACTGGAAGAAACCACCTACCGGATAGCCGATGAAGTGGGCCGGCATCCCGACCCTTACGGGGCAGAATATTGTGTACTCAACGTAGAGCAGTTGAACCCGCAGATTTTTGCATGGCTCGGCATCTTGGATGTCAATATATGGGTTATCCTTATCCTGATGATTGGCGTTGCCGGGTTTACCATGGTTTCGGGGCTGCTGATAATCATCATAGAGCGCACCTCCATGATTGGCGTTCTGAAATCTTTGGGAGCGAACAACCTTACTATCCGCAAACTGTTTCTTTGGCTGGCGGTATTCCTCATCGGAAAAGGAATGCTGTGGGGCAATGTAATAGGACTGGCTTTCTATTTTATCCAGAAGTGGTTCGGCTTGTTCCGTCTCGACCCGGAAACCTATTATATGGACACCGTTCCCGTATCCTTCAATCTTTGGCTTTTCTTGTTGCTGAATGTCGGCACGCTGCTGGCTTCAATCGCTATGCTGTTAGGACCGTCCTACCTCATTACACGGATTCATCCGGCAAATTCCATGCGCTACGAGTAGGGTAATTTCTCATTTATTTTCTCAGGAATTCGCTTTTCTTTCTAAACAGACAGTAGAGCTTCCAGCGGAGAGATTGCAGCGGCTGGAGTACATCGAACACGGGCAGCGACCAGTAGTATCTGCGCCGGTCGTTCAAATCCTTGGCAGTCTTGTTGACGATGATGGCTTGCAGGATAAACCGGAGTATCCAGACGAGGAATGCAATGCCTGCCGCCAGCCAATGGAAATGCAGTATGGCTGTTGCGAGCGTAGCCATCCATGCGGCATGGAACGCGAGGCGGGTAGTGGTTTCCAGTCCGGCAAGCCAGCGTTGCATGCCGTGATAGAGGCGGGCGGTAGATGCGTAACCGATTTTCTCTTCCCGCCAGTCTTTTGCGCGGAATACGGGTTGCATGCGTACGGTGGCATCCGCATCGGTTTCCACGCGGGTATTTTCGGCAGTGGCTACATGATTGACGAACAGGTCGTCATCGCCGCGCTGAAGGTTGAGATGTGCAGAGAATCCTTTGTGTTCGTAAAACAACTCCTTGCAGTAGGCAAGGTTACGCCCGATGCCCATATACGGGCTTCCGGCAAGCGCAAAGCCGAGGTAGCGCATGGAAGTGAACAGATTGTCGAAAGCTACGCGCTTGTGCAGCCAGCCTTTACCGCGTTCATAGCCGCTATATCCCAAGACAACTTGCGTACGCGAGGTGAAGTTGCGTGCCAGCAGCCGCAGCCATTGGTTGCTTTGCGGGCAGCAGTTGGCTTCGGTAAAGACGAGCCAGTCGTATTTGCTGGCTTTCACGCCGAGGGTGGCGGCAAGCTTCTTCCGGCTGATGTAGCGGGAAGAGTCGGGGACAAAGCTGTGGTAGAGGTGCGGGTATTTCTCTTCCAGCAAAGTGAGGTAATCTTCGCTTTCGTCCGTGTTTCCGTCATTGATGACGATAACCTCAAATTGCGGATAATCCTGTTCCAGCACAGCTTTCAGGTTACGTCGCAGGTTTTCGCATTCTTCACGTGCGCAGATGATGACCGACACCGGCGGGAGCTCCTGCGAGAAGTGTACATTGCCGCGCTTCACGGCACGGCTGTGCAGGTGGATGCGGTTGTATAGGCAAAGGTAATAAAGTGCTTGAATGATAAAAAGAGTTCCCGACGCTGCGAGTAATATCTGCTCGGTTGTATCGAATGTAAATGCTTCCATGTGTCCTATGACGTTTTATAACGTGCAAAGGTACGAAATTCGTCACAGATTACATGGTCTGATGCAGATTATTTATTTCCGGCACAACCTCAAACTTCGTTCCGGGGAAATGCCTGGAAAGATACTCCCGTATGTATTGCATCGTATCGTTCTGTATGGTCTTGTCCTCTACCGTGGGATAAAGGTTGTACAGTACGGTGTCGAGCGTGATTCCCCGGTGCCCGATGGCTTCAAGGCTTAGCAGGGTGTGATTGATGCTGCCCAGTTTGCCGGATGTCACGAAGATAAGGGGATAGTTCTTATCGGCAATGTAGTCTATGGTGAGATATTCTCCGGTCAGGGGAACCATCAGTCCGCCGGCTCCTTCCACGAGTACGGTGTCGTAGCGGCGGGCAAGCTCCTGCGTGGCGTTCTCTATTTTGTTGAAGTCGATAGGACGGTTGTCGATGCGTGCCGCAAGATGGGGAGAGCAGGGATAGGAGAAGATTTCGGGCATTGTAAGCCCCTCGTTATCCTCAGGCAGATAGCCGGTGCCCATGATGCGGCGGTGCAGGTCGATGTCCTCGGAGTGTCCGGTATTGCCGGTTTGAATGAATTTCTGGGTGATGACACGCTGTCCGTTCCGGGATAGCTGCTTGGCATACCAGGCAGTGCAATAGCTTTTTCCGGCATCCGTATCAATGCCGCTGATGAAATAAATGTTTGGTTTCATAATTCTTTATATCCTTATGTAAATTAACTGATTAAATATCGGTGCTCATACCTCTTATCACCTATGTGTTTACCGAATTCCTCATCCTTTATTTTAAAATCTCTTATACCTCATACTTCATACCTTATACTTTACATTTCGTACCTTATGCTTCGTATTTTGTACTTCATCCCTTATACTTCTTACTTTGTCTTTCCTCTTTTTCTCGCTATTACATAAATCGGGTGATAAGTCAGCGAAACACTACGGTCGTCCTTGCCGTACATCCGGATATATTCCTCGCAGAAACTTTGCAGGCGTCCGCGCGTCCAGACTCTCTTTTCCGTCCCGGTAACTCCGGTTTGTCTGAGGTGTTGCAACACTTCGAGCGGAGTGCCGAATGGCAGGGAGACAATCTCTTCTTCGGCATAAAGAACCTCGAAGCGGGAAGACAGCAAGGCTTTCAGTTCTTCGAGCGAGAAGTACTCCAGTCCGTGTCCGGTCAGGGTATGTATCTCCTGCATATTCCTCTTGCCGAAAGTGCTGAATGCGAGAATGCCACCGTCCGATAGGAAGCGGTGGCAGCGGGTGAAGAACCGTTCCGTATCGGCAAACCATTGCAGGGTGGAGCAGGACGTTATCAGGTCCGTCCCTTGCGGGAAATCGAGAGTTTCTGCATCACACGGCAAAAAGCTGACGGCAGGGGATATAAGCGGGGGTCCGTAAAGTGGCACTTTAGCTTTCTCAAGTGGCACTTTAGCGCCGTAGAGTTCTACTTTATCATCGTAAAGTAGAGGTTTATGAGGCAGAGGTTCACCGGCCGGCAACAAATCGCAGATACACTCCCTCATTTCGGGACACAAGTCATTGAGCAGCAGAGTTTCCGGTTGCAATGCGTGCAGCAGCAAACGGGAGTAGCACCCGGTTCCGCATCCGAACTCTACGATATGGCGGAAGGGAGAGGCGTTGCCTGACAAACTTCGCGTATTGCCCTCGCCGTTGTGTGCCGCAGCAGACGGGCAGGCATGTTTTGTGAGCAGGCGCAGCATCTTCTCCGCCACCTGCTGCTGCACAAGAGCTTCTCGGCCGTACGTATTCCGTGCATGGGCAAAGCGTCTTGCAACGAGGGCTTTGTCGATGGATTGAATGGTACTGCAAATCATTTTCTGTTTCGTTTCATTCAATATTTATGGTTTTGACATGATATCTGAATTCACTGGTAGTCATCTCCCACATATCTTGCAGCAGAAAGCGGAACATGGACTCGTCATAGTGTGCGTTGTCCGTCAGGACCGGATGGCAGTCTATCAGGTCGCAAAAGTTCATCTCCATGTTTTCGGGCGGGAAAATCCGGTCGTTCTTGCCGATGAAGGCGTAGTCGTATTCGTAGTTATACTTTTCGATGTTTGCCTCATACTTATCTTCCTTTTCCTCGTCGTAACTTTTGTTATTTGCGTCTCCAAACAGATCGAAGTACCGCTCCAGAATGAGCCTCAGTTCTTCCTTTATTTCGTCGAAGTCCCGTCGGGGAGTCACTTCCATAAATGCCTTGTAGGCGTTGCTGTCCTTGCACATGCGGCGCAGGAACTTCTGGAGTGTTGCGGGGGTAAGCCCGTCGAGAGTAGCCTGAAAGGTTTTCACGGGGATACCTTCCAGATTGTCGATGGGGTATGTAGTTCCGTTGAATGCCAGGCTGAACACCTTGTCCCGGGAGACTTGGCTCAGTATGAGAGAGCCCATCCACACACCCATGGACCAGGCTACCACGTTTACTTGCCGGTAACGGTCGAAGATGGAATAGTCGAAATCCAGCGTGCGGTAGTCGTAGCAAATCATGTAGTCCATGTCTTTGGGACGGTACTGCTTGAAGGGAGTTTCGTCCGCTGCCCAACCGGCAAAGAAAAGGAGTAACTGGGGATGGTTCTCGTTGATAATGTACACTTGTTTCATTGTTCTTTTTTGTTAGATGAAGATGCCCTTCTGTATGAAGATGCATTTCGGTTAATATTCCAATGCCGTCTGTTACGGGCATTGCTTAAAGTATTTTCGGGTTATTTCAAGTTCTCCGTTCTTTTCTTCAGTTCTTCTATTTCCTCTTGCCTGATATCCGCTGTCAGCGAAAAACGGATGCGCGACGTTCCTTCCGGCACTGTAGGCGGGCGCACGGGCAGGGCGTAAAAGCCATGCCGTTGCAAGGCCTCTGCTTTCAGCACGGTATCCGCACTTTGCCCGATAATCATCGGGACGATGTGGCTGGCGCCGGGGCAGGTGTATCCTTGTGCCTGCAGGGCTTCGCGAAGCGTCCGGCTGATGTGTGCCAGATGCTCGCGCCGTTCCCGCATGTCTGCCAGCCGGCGCACGACAAACAGTGTCCAAGCGATGTTTACGGGGGGCAGTCCGGTGGTGAAGATAAGTGTGCGCATGCGGTTGACGAGGTATTCCCGTATCACCTTCCGGCATACGATGTAAGCGCCTGCGGATGCTGCCGCCTTGCCGAACGTGCCGACAAGGAAGTCGATGTCTCCGGTGCAGCCGGACTCCTCGGCGCAACCGAGTCCCTGCCTGCCGCGCACGCCGAAAGCGTGGGCCTCGTCTACGTAGAGCAGCACATTGCCGTACCGGCGTTTCAGTTCTGCCAGGGCGGGCAGGTCGGCTTGGTCGCCGTCCATGCTGAAGATGCTTTCGGTGACGATGATGATTTGGCGAAAGGCGGAGTGGTGCTCTTTGAGCAGCCGTTCCAGTTGTGCCAAATCGTTGTGGCGGTAGCGGATGCATTTGGCGGCGGACAGGCGGATGCCGTCAATCAGGCTGGCATGGACGAGCTTGTCGGCAAGTATCAGCGTCTGTGCATCGCTTACGGCGGGCAGGATGCCCGTGTTGGCATGATACCCGCTGTTGAACACCAGTGCGGCTTCCGTGCCGAAAAGGTGTGCCAATTCGGTTTCCAGCTCTTCGTAAACGGTGAAGTTGCCCGTCAGCAACCGGGAAGAAGAAGAGGTGGGCAGGAACGTGTCTGGGGTGAGCGTGCGCAGGAATTCCTCGCGCAAGGCCCGGTCGGATGCCAGCCCCAGGTAGTCGTTGGACGAGAGGTTCAGCATGCGTTTGCCGTTCACGATGACATCCCTGCCGTCGTGTGCCATCCGGGGCAGGCGGCGCAGGTTGCTGTGCTCTTCAAGAAGTTGCAGCTCTTGCTGCATGTGCGATATAGTGCTCATTGGCTATGTTTGTTTTTGAAATATAAGGAAGTTTATTGTTCCCTTATTTCTTTTGTAACCTTAATCTCTTATCTCTTTTATAATCTTAATCAGTCCCTTCGTCAATGTGCCGAGCTGTTCCGGTTTGATGATAAAGGGCGGCATCAGATACACCAGCTTGCCGAACGGACGCACCCAGATACCTTCCTCGACGAAGCGCCGTTGCATCCATGCCATATCCACCGGACGTTTGGTCTCTATCACGCCGATGGCTCCGAGTACGCGCACATCCGCCACTTGCGGCAGTTGGCGCGCGGGTTCCAGCTCTTGCTTCAACTGCGCTTCGATGCGCGCCACCTTCTCCTGCCAGTTGTATTCGGGAGACGTGAGCAGGCGTACCGATGCACATGCCACGGCGCATGCCAGCGGGTTGCCCATAAACGTGGGCCCGTGCATGAATGCACCCGGGGCGTGGTTGGAGATGGTGTCCGCCACTTCGTTGGTGGCCAGTACGGCGGAAAGCGTCATGTAGCCGCTGGTAAGCGCCTTGCCTATGCACATGATGTCCGGTTCTACTCCGGCATGTTCCCAGGCAAACAGCTTTCCGGTGCGTCCGAAGCCCGTCGCTATTTCATCGAAGATAAGCAGCAGACCGTGTTCGCGGCATAGCTTTGCCGCTTCGCGCAGATACTGCGGATGATAGAACCACATGCCGCCTGCACCCTGCACCACGGGTTCCAGTATCAGGGCGGCCAGCTCGTCGGCATGCTGTTCGATGGTTTCCTGTAGCGGGCGGATATCTTCCGGATTCCATTCGCCGTCGAAACGCGAGTGGGGTTGCGGAACGAAGTACCGCACGGGCAGTGCCGAGCCGAACAGCGAGTGCATCCCCGTCACCGGATCGCACACCGACATGGCATTCCACGTATCTCCGTGATAGCCGCTGCGGATGGTGACGAAGTTCTGCTTCTTGACGGGGGTACTCTGCGACGAAGCCCCTTGCCCTTTGGCATACCAGTACTGCACGGCCATTTTCAGGGCCACTTCCACAGCCACCGAGCCGGAGTCGGCATAGAATATCTTCTGCATGGACGGCGGAACCAGCGGCAACAGCAGTTTGCCCAGCTCGATGGCAGGGTCGTGCGTCAGTCCGCCGAACATGACGTGCGACATCTTGCCGAGCTGCTCCGTGGCTGCCCGGTTCAGTACCGGATGATTGTAACCGTGCACGGCGCACCACCAGGAGGACATTCCCTCTATCAGGGTCTGCCCGCTTTCCAGCGTAATCGTTGCCCCGTCCGCCTGCTTCACCTTATATACAGGCAGCGGATGGGTGGTCGAGGTGTATGGATGCCACAGGTGCTCGCGGTCAAATTGCGAACCGCAGAACTCGTATCCGGCTTCTTCTATCAGTTTCTTGTCATCGGAAACTTTGGAGCCGAGCGTCGTCAGCAGGTCGCCCACGATAGCCGAGTTGATACCTATATATAAGGACTTCTTCACCGCATCCTTGCTCAGTTGCGAGCGTCCGCCGGCAAAGCGCAGGTAGGCGGTGGGGTTGATAAAGCGGAACAGGGCGACGGTCACCAATACCTCTTCTTCCGTCAGTGGCGGGCGGTTCTCCAGCGGAGTGCCCGGAATGGGGCTGAGCAGGTTGATGGGAATGGATTGTACCCCCAGCTCTTTCAGGGTGAAAGCAAACTCAATGCGCTGTTCCATCGTCTCGCCCATACCGATGATGCCGCCGCTGCAAATGTCCATGCCTGCGTTGCGGGCTGCCTGCAAGGTGCGCAGCTTGTCTTCCTGCGTGTGCGTGCTGCACAGGGTGGGGAAGAAAGAGGGGGCTGTTTCCAGGTTGCAGTGGTAGCGGGTGACGCCGGCATTGTGCAGGGCGCGCAGCTCTTCTTCGGCCAGCAGGCCTAAGGATGCGCATAATTGTATGGATGAGTGGCGGCGCATGTAGCGCACTGTATTACAGAGTTGTTCCAATTGTTTGGGAGAGGGTTTCCGTCCGCTCGTAACGAGGGAGAAGCGGTTGACATCCTGCCGTTCATTGTATTGTGCCTGTTCGAGGCATTCTTCAGCGGAAAGTAGGTTGTAAACGTCGGCTTGGGTGTGATAGTGGGAAGATTGTGCGCACCATTTGCAGTTTTCGGGGCAGCGTCCCGACTTGGCGTTGATGATGGAGCACATGTCAAACTCATGCTGCGAGCATTGTACGGTAATCTCGTGTGCAGCGGCGTAAAGCGCTTCACGGTCGGCGGTATTCGCCAGCCAGGCGGCTTGGTCGGGCGATATGTCTATGCCTGCCAGCACCCGGGCTTTCAGTTCGTCGATAGTCATGGTGTGAATAGAATAGGGGATAGTCCGAACCGTGTCCTGCTTCCGTAGCGAACTGTCGGCCACGTTCTTGCGCAGACAACCGATTGTGACGCATCTGCCTATGCTGGCGAATGCGGCATACGACTTCCGGCTCCAGCGGCGGAAGCGTATCGTCTGTGCAGGGGATTGATTGCGTTTCACGGGTTCGGTATTTTGTTATAGATTCTTTTGACGGTGGCAAATGTAGGAAATAAAAACGAGAAAGAATTTTATATGGCTGAAAATATATAAAGAAAAGTAGGCAGGGCGGTTGGAGAAGCGCTTGCTTCCTTTTTGCCAGCGTAAGCAATCCTTTATGGTTTATAGGGGGAGAATGGCGGATACCTCTATGGGGTACGGAAAGTACCAAAGGCTGGTATGGGAAGTACCAATGTTTGGTACGTCGGATACCAACGTTTGGTACAACGGCTACCAACATAGGGTACGATGAATACCAACCGTTGGTATTGTCGGTATCCCACGGTGATATTCATTGTACCCAACGGAGGTATAGGTTTATGTCTATATAGAGAAAGATATAATACAGTGAAAGGAGTTATAACTTCGGGTTGTAAACGTAATCCACCGCTTTTTTGGCTTTCAGCGACGCTTGTACGTCTATCAGCCGTTGGTTGCTGCTGCCACGGAAGTAGAGATCTTCGTCGCGCAGTTCTTCTTTGAATTTGCCGTCCACCAGCACGTCGATGTACTCCAACAGTTTTGCCTGGCGGGGATTGTGCAGTAACGTTTCAAATGTATACCCCGTATAGCACCAGATGTTCTTCCGGCTCTGCCGCTTAATGGCATGTGCCAGTTCGGTGAAGCCTTCGGGCTGGTACATAGGGTCGCCACCGCTGAATGTCACATCGGCAAAGCTGTCGGCAAGCACCTTTTGCAGTATTTCATCGGTGCTCATCCAGCGTCCGCGGTTGATGTCCCACGATTCCGGATTATGACAGCCCGGACATCCGTTGGGACATCCGGCTGCGTAGATGGCGGTACGGAACCCCGGACCGTCCACCGTAGTATCTTCTATTATATTAAGAATGGAAAGCACTATTCAACTTTTAATTTTCATGGATTACTCTGTCGTTCAGCTCGGCGAGCTTGGCTTGATTCCAGCGGTCGGTAGTACCTACCAGGTAGCCGGTGATGCGCTGTAGCTTGTCGATGTGGGTGCTGCCGCACTTGGGACAGGCTTCCAGGTTGACGGTAGAGTTTTCGTATCCGCAGTCCAGGCAGCGGTTGCGGTTGTGATTTACCGAGCCGTAACCGATGTTGTACCGGTCCATCATGTCCACCACACGCATAATGACTTCGGGGTTGTGGGTGGCGTCGCCGTCAATCTCTACGTAGAAGATGTGTCCGCCGCGGGTCAGGTCGTGGTAGGGGGCCTCGATTTCGGCTTTGTGGCGGGCGCTGCACTTGTAGTACACGGGCACGTGGTTGGAGTTGGTGTAATAATCACGGTCCGTAATGCCCGGCAGGCAGCCGAACTTCTTGCGGTCTACACGTGTGAACTTGCCCGACAGCCCTTCGGCAGGCGTGGCCAGTACGCTGTAATTATGCTGGTATTGGTCGGAGAACTGGTTGGCACGGTCGCGCATGTAAGTCACGATTCTGAGTCCCAGTTCCTGAGCCTCTTCCGACTCTCCGTGATGCTTGCCCAAAAGCGCCACAAGACATTCCGCCAGACCGATGAACCCGATGCCTAGCGTACCCTGATTGATTACGGACGAGATGTCGTCGTTCGGTTTGAGCTTGTCGCAGCCTATCCACAAAGCGGACATCAGCAGAGGGAACTGCTTGGCGAACGCTGTCTTCTGGAACTCCATGCGTTCATGCAGTTGGCGTGCGGTGATGTCGAGCATGGCATCCAGCTTGGCGAAGAAACGGGCGATGCGCTGCTCCTTATCCGTAATGCCCATGCACTCTATGGCAAGGCGCACAATGTTGATTGTGGAGAAAGACAGGTTGCCGCGTCCGATGGATGTCTTGGGGCCGAAACGGTTTTCGAATACGCGTGTACGGCATCCCATGGTGGCTACTTCGTGCTCGTAGCGTTTCGGGTCGTCGGCTTTCCAGTCGTCACTTTGGTTGAAGGTGGCGTCCAGGTTCAGGAAGTTCGGGAAGAAACGGCGTGCGGTGACCTTGCAGGCAAGTTGGTAGAGGTCGTAGTTGCGGTCTTCGGGCAGATAGCTTACGCCGCGTTTCTTTTTCCATATCTGAATGGGGAAGATGGCCGTTTCGCCGTTGCCCACGCCCTGGTACGTGCTTTTCAGCAGTTCGCGGATGATGCAGCGTCCTTCGGCGGAAGTATCCGTACCGTAGTTGATGGAGCTGAATACCACCTGGTTGCCGCCGCGCGAGTGTATCGTGTTCATGTTGTGGATGAACGCTTCCATGGACTGATGCACGCGGGCTACGGTTTTGTTCACGGCATGCTGGATGATGCGCTGCTCGCCGGTGAGGCCGTCCAGCGGCTGTTGCTGGTAATCGGTGAGTTCTTTCCGGTAGAGATGTGAGTAATCCTCACCGTTCAGCTCTTCCAGGTTCTTTACTTCCTCGATGAAGCTGTTGCGCACGTAGGGAGCGAGGTAGAAGTCGAACGCGGGAATCGCTTGTCCGCCGTGCATTTCGTTTTGGGCGGTTTCCAATGAGATGCAGCCCAGTATGCTGGCGGTTTCAATGCGTTTCGCAGGGCGCGACTCTCCGTGTCCGGCAGAGAAGCCGTATGTAAGGATGCGGTCCAGCGGGTGCTGTACGCATGTCAGGCTCTTGGTGGGGTAATAATCCTTATCGTGGATGTGCAGATAGTTTTGGCTGACGGCATCCAGCACTTCTTCGCTCAGTAGATAGTCGTCAACGAAAGGTTTGGTGGTTTCGCTGGCAAACTTCATCATCATGCCCGCCGGGGTGTCGGCGTTCATATTGGCATTCTCGCGGGTGATGTCGTTGGATTTGATGTTGATGATTTCCAGAAACATATCGCGCGTTTTCGCCTTGCGGGCAATGCTGCGCTGGTTGCGGTAGGCAATGTATTTCTGTGCTACATCTTTACGGCTGCTCTTCATCAGTTCCATTTCCACCAGGTCCTGAATGGCTTCCACCGTCATCTGGGCATCGCCCTTAAAGGAGATGTGGTCGGTGATCTGGCGTATCAGTTGCATGTCTTCTCCCTTGTCCGTATGGAGCATGGCCTTGCGGATGGCAGTTACTATTTTCTCTTCATTGAAGCCGACGATGCGCCCGTCACGCTTGAGTACCGTTTGTATCATGTTGATTGTATTTTTAGATTTTACAAATAGGAGTTAATTGCGAAACAAAGGTATGATAGTTTTCTGTAAGTTTTCTGTTTTGGAAAACTTTTGTTGGATTAAAAATGGTTAATGTATTGATAATCAAATATGCTTTGTTGCAAAATGGAAAACTTTGTAGAATTTGATGCTTTTACAATTGTATCTTATTGATAATTATGAGATAATATATCTGTCAATCTATTTCAAAATGACAGATGAGAAATAGGGATTTTATTTGTTGTTTTCTTAAATACTTTGGTTATATTTGCTTCTCTTTGTTCTTTGTATGAATAGGGTAAAGACTTGAATTTCTAACTATTATCAGTTAAAAGAAAAGTGAATATGGGAAAACTGTTTCCACCTTTTAAGGTCGATATTGCGGGAGCATTATGTGTACCTTTTACGTTGCGGGATGCAAGAAACCGATATCAGTACGGGCAAATCAGCCTGTCGGCATTGCGTGCCATTGAAAATAAGGAAATATGCAAATTAATGGAGCGATTGAAGCTGGAAGGTATAGAGGTTGTGACAGATGGCGGATTTCGGAGTTATGACTTTTTGGAAGGCTGGGAAGGTATCCGTTGCAGAGACAATGCTGATTCTTCATTGGAAAAGAAGCTGGAAGTGACCGGCAGAATCGGTTTGCTTCATCACCCTATCCTTGAAGATTTTGTTTTTCTGCTAAAGAATACCGCGGAAAATGTATTGCCAAAGCAGCATATACCGTCGCCCGGCAAAATGTTGATGAGGATTCTTCGTGAAACGGAAGCGGGGTGTTTGAAGTCGGTTTATCCGGATTTGAACATACTGTTGGATGATTTGGCTGTCGCTTATAAGAAGTTGTTGGAAGGGTTGTATGAGGCGGGTTGCCGTTATGTACAGTTTGAGGGAGTCAAATCCATGCTGACCGATGAAGCTGCCCGTCTTAACAACCGGGTACTGCGCGAGCGTCCCGAAGGATTGTTTGTAGCGTTTCATGCCGCAACGGATATGTTGATACGGTTGCACGGGGCGGATGCTTACTTCTTGAATTACGATTGTGGAATTTGCGACCGTAGCCGTCTGCTGTGGTTTGTGCATGAACGGGAAGCTGTGTTTGGCTTTGTGCTTTCTTATTACCCCGATGAGGAAGAACTGGATGAATTGCAGGCCAAGATGGAAGAAGTGCTGAATTATATACCGATGAAGCATTTGACACTCTGTCTGCCCGATGCGGATAACCTTCTCAATCCTTCGGAAGAGGATGAGGTGAAACAGTGGAAGACTGTGAGGTTGGCTAAGGATATGGCAAACCGTATATTCTCAGTCTGAATGCACACGCTGTTCATCTGAGCATGTTATTATGCCGGTTGCGTATTTCAGTCTGCCGGTCTGCGTGGCCGCAAGCCAATTCTATAAAATCAACGAATGTGTGTCAAAACTAAAGTCCGCTTACTATTTGTTTCTTTTTTAGGCACGGATTACACGGAAAACACGGATTTCACAAAAAAAGAATAAAGAAAATTTGTGAAATCCGTGTTTTCCGTGTAATCCGTGCCTAAAAGAAATCGTCAAGTGTATTTTGACACATCTCCGTTGGTCTTATATTCTGCCGGCTTTCTTTGCTTATTTAAGAACCTCAGCCAATTTTTCTTGCAATTCTTCTCCGTGCAAGCCGCGTGCAAGGATGATTCCGTCACCGTCAATCAGTACAGTGTGAGGAATGCTGCTTACGGCATACAACTTGGCGCCTTCGCAGTTCCAGTATTTCAGGTCGGACATCTGCGGCCAGGTAATATTCAGTTTCTTGATAGCCTCTTTCCAGGAATCACCGTTCTGGTCTAAGGAAACGCCTACAATCTCGAAATTCTTGTTCTTGTATTTGGCGTATGCCTCTACCAGATTGGGCATTTCGCGACGGCACGGGCCACACCAGCTTGCCCAGAAGTCAACGAGCACTGTTTTGCCCTTGCCCACATAGTCGGACAGTTTTACCGTTTTTCCTTCGGGGGTCTGCATTTCAAAGTCCGTAAACTTCTGACCTACGGCAGTGGCTTTCATCTTTTCTACGTTCTCCTTGATGCGGATGATGGTTTCGTCGTTGTTGTATGCTGCGGGGATTTGCGACATCAGCGGATCGAGTTCTTCCACATCCATGTAATAATGGTTCTTCTTGAGCAGGAATACTCCCACTGCGTTATTGATGTTTTGTTTGATTCCCTCTTTGGCAGTGGCGATATATTGCTCTTCCAGATCATTCATCTGCTTGGCTTTGGCTTCGCGCTGTTCGTCTGTCAGGGCTGTGTCTGACATGGACTGGTAGATGGCGTTCATCTGTTGGTTCAGCTCGTTTTGCTTGTCCCGGATGCGTTGGTAAATATCATTGTTGGCTGTACCGGTGGCAGAGTCGCCTTCGCCGGAAGTCAGTTTGATGTTGATTGCTCCGTTTTCGAGGAAGAAGTCCATCAGCACACCTTCTTTCCCGGAGGGCTGGCACGTGATATAGCGGTTCACAGCACTGTCCTGCGTTCCTTTGAAGGTGAAGGTTCCGTTGGTGATGACTGCAGAATCGAGTTTTACGAGCTGGCGGCCTTCTGCGGTTTGCAGATAAACGGTATCGCCATCGGCAGCGCCTTCTACTGTTCCGGTTACGGTGTAACCTTTGTTTCCGCTGTTACAAGCTGCGAATACGGCAGCGGCAGCGAGCAGGTAAGTTAATTTTTTCATTGCTTTGTTCATTAAATAAATAAATTGTTGCAGCAAAGATAATAATAAAAAATCCTCACCGGCATAACCGATGAGGATTTTATGTTTTTTGTCCCTTTTTTACAAGGATAGCTCTGCTTTTTATTCAGCAGCAGCTTCTGCTGCGGGAGCTTCTTCGGCCGGAGCTTCGGTTGCTTCTTCTGCAGGTGCTTCAGCGGCAGCCTTAGCAGCTTCTTCAGCAGCTTTCTTTTCGGCCAATGCCTTAGCTTTCACTTCATTTACTTTCTTTTCAGCTTCCAGACGTGCTTTGGCTTCAGCTTTCTTAGCTTCTTCTTCCTTAGCTTTCAGAGCAGCCAAACCGCTTTGTTTGTTGTTCTTCCAAGCTTCGAATTTAGCTTCTGCTTCTGCTTCGCCGAATGCGCCTTTTGCTACACCGCCAAGAAGGTGTTTCTTCATGTAAACGCCTTCGCGAGAGAGGATGTTGCGAACAGTGTCGGTAGGTTGTGCACCTTTCAATACCCAGTCAAGTGCGCGGTCGAACTTCAAATCTACTGTGGCAGGATTGGTGTTAGGGTTGTAAGTACCAATCTTCTCAATAAATTTACCATCACGTGGTGCTCTTACGTCTGCAATTACGATAGAGTAGAAAGCATAGCTTTTACGTCCATGTCTCTGCAATCTGATTTTTGTTGCCATTTAAATAAATGTTTTTAGTTAATGATTTGAATTATGCTGCTATCTCGTAACAGCGGGCGCAAAGATACGCTTTTTCTTTTGATTGACAAAGAGTTTGCCTGATATTTTCATTATCGTGCCATAAATGCGCTTCTGTGTGAAAGACGGATGTGATTGTGTCTTGTTCTTTAAAATGTCTCCCTGCCGTTCCCGGCTGTAATCTGCTTAAATTTCACTTTTTCAACAAATTAACCCTATAGGTATTATCCTCTTATTTGTCCCCCTCTCATTTTTCCCGGTTTCATTGTTTCCACGTAATTTTGCCTTATCCGACAAACGATAACATATCAGGAACAAACGGACCTATGTTGTCTTTGCCGGCAGACGAAAACTTTTAATACTAACACTAAAAACAGATTTGTAACAATGAAGAAAATTACAGCAATTTCAGTTGTTTCCCTGCTTTTACTCGCTTCCTGCGGTGGCAAGGGAAAGGATGCCGCTTCCATGGATTATGGATTGGAAGAAGCAAACGAGGTAATATCCTATTACAACACAAGCATCGACATCACCAAGAAAATGGTGGACATGGGAGAGATCTCCAAGATTATCGATTATATGCAGAAAAACGGTAAGACTCTTGTAGCGCCCGTTGTTATCCGCACGCCGGTTTCCGCAACAGACACGACTGCTTTATTGAACCCCGGCGATTGCTTCCCGTCCTCGGCTGCCGACAGTCTGAAGATGTACTACCGTCGTTTCTTCGATGTGTCCAAGCGTCTGTATGCCAATTATGATGCTTACCGCGCCTACATCAAGGCCGAAGACTATAAGGACGACAACTATGCCAAAGGTAATGAAATCTGTAAGGAAGAGAAAGAGTTGGCAGAACAGATTCCCGGACTTCGTTCCCAAATCTATGCCCTGCTTACTCCCTATGCCGATAAAGCCGAAGAGGCCACACTGATGGATAATCCGCTGAAGGACCATATCCTTGCAGGAAAGGCTTTGATTTTTGAGATAGAGAAGACTTTGGAACTCTATTCGCCCGAAGCCAAGAAGGAAGATTTGCAGGCTGCTTACAATGCTGTCAACGCCAAGAAAGAGGCTGCTTCGAAGTTGGAGAAGAAAGCGGATTTCCAGAGTGAGATGTCGAACTACGATAATTTGCTGAAGTATGTGGACAAGTTCCTGGGAGAACTCCGCAAGCAACTGCGCGACGGAAAGTTCACCGAGGATGGTTATAATGATTTAGTATCCGAATATAATGACGTAATCAGCCGTTACAATAGTTTTATAAACTGATCGGCGTTCGGAATACAGCCGGTGTCCGGGAAGAACTATGAGTATCTTCCCGGATACCTTATTAATATGGCGAGTATGGCGCAGGCTCCCATGCAGAACGGGTAGTACAGATTGCCTATGATGCTGAGCGGCGAGATGCCCGCCAGTCCTGCGGCTATCAGCATTTGTGCGCCGTAAGGGATAATGCCCTGAATGAGACAGGAAAATGTATCCAGTATGCTTGCTGTTTTCCGGCGGTCCAGGTGAAAGCGTTTGGCTATGTCTTTGGCGATGGGACCGGTGGTGATGATGGCAATGGTGTTGTTGGCGGTGCAAAGATTGGCTACACTCACCAGTGCGGCTATACTGAATTCCGCACCCCGCTTGCCTGTGACGTGGCGGGTGAGGCGGGTGATGACAAAGTCGATACCGCCGTTGTAGCGGATTGTTTCCAGCATTCCGCCTGCCAGCAGGGTGATGATGATAAGTTCGCCCATACCGGTGATACCCGTTCCCATAGCGCCGAACCAATCGAAGAAAGCGGTGCTTGCATTCATGTTTTCGGCAGGAGTGACGCCGAAGACGCCCATTGCCGTGCAAATGCCGATGATTCCCGTAGAGACGATGCCAAGTAGCAAAACCACCATCACATTGACTCCGGTTATTGCCGTACCCAGTACGATAAGGTAGGGGATTACCTTTATCCATTCAATCTCGTATATCTGCGGAACGGCGGATAAGGAAAGTCCCTGAATTACATAGATGCCCAGTACCACCAGTGCAGCCGGCACTACAATCATGAAATTTATTTTGAACTTGTCCCTCATCACACAATCCTGCGTTTTGGTGGATGCAATGGTGGTGTCTGATATGAAGGAAAGATTGTCTCCGAAGAACGAACCGCCCACTACAATGGCTGTCATATAAGGCAGGTCGATACCGGTTTTCTCTGCCAGTCCCACCGCTACCGGAGTCAGGGCAACGATTGTTCCCACGCTTGTACCGATGGATAGGGAGATGAAACAGGCAGCGATGAAAATACCCGCCAGCAGCAGGTTGTCCGGCAGGATATGCAGGGTCAGGTTTACAGTGGCGTCGATAGCTCCCATCTGTTTGGCGCTTTGTGCAAACGCTCCGGCAAGGACAAATATCCATATCATCAGCAATATGTTCTTGTTACCGGCCCCGACGGAGAACTGATAGATGCGTTGTTCCAGCTTCAGTCCCCGCGTAATGGCAATGGCATAGCAGGACGACAGCAGAAAAGCTACCGTTATCGGCACTTTATAGAAATCGTTTATAAGCAGTGATGTGATGAGGTATAAACAAAGAAATACAGCCAACGGACTCAGCGACCACCAGCCGCCCTTTTGCTTGGGAGAGGTATTTGTATCTGCGGACATACTTTCTATCATGAGTTTATAAGAACGATTGTTTTGAGTAAATCGGCTGCAAAGATACAAAAACGGATGGAATTCTGGTGCATATCTAAATATTCGGACAGAAGAACAAAAGAACAAAAAAGGAAAAATTTTATTTTTCAGGTAACATTACCTATTTTTTGTTCTTTTGTTCTTCTGTCCGAATCATTGTGGAATACCCGTCAACATCAGACGGTAATCCCGTGCACTCGGGCTATGAGCGCTTGTCGTTACAGTGTCACCCCTGTCTTGAAAATGGCGATTTCTTTATAACCTTTCTTTTCATTGTTCACAAACTCGCCGCTTGCTACGCGGATAATGTAGTCGACGAAACGTTCGCAAGTCTTTTCCATCGGTTCGTTTTCAAGGATAACGCCGGCGTTGAAGTCAATCCAGCCCGGTTTGTTCTTGGCGAGGGTGGAGTTGGTGGAAATCTTCATGGTCGGTACGTACGTTCCGAACGGCGTTCCGCGGCCTGTTGTAAACAATACCATGTGGCATCCGCACGAAGCCAGGGCGGTGGCGGCAACCAGGTCGTTTCCCGGAGCGGAAAGCAGGTTCAGGCCTTTTACTTTCAGGCGTTCGCCATAAGGAAGCACACCTTCCACATAGCTCTTACCGCACTTCTGGGTGCATCCCAAAGCCTTGTCTTCCAGTGTGGAGATACCACCAGCCTTGTTGCCCGGCGACGGATTCTCACCTACCGGTTCGCCATGCGAGAGGAAGTATTCCTTGAAGTCGTTAATCAGCTTTACAGTTTCTTCAAACAGTTCTTTGTTGCGGCAACGGTTCATCAGGATTGTTTCCGCACCGAACATTTCGGGCACTTCCGTCAATACACTCGTACCGCCTTGTGCAATGAGGAAGTCGGAGAACATGCCCAGCAGCGGATTAGCCGTAATGCCGGAAAATCCGTCGGAACCGCCGCATTTCAAACCTACACGCAGTTCACTCAGAGGCACGTCCACACGTTCGTCCTTGCTGGCTTTCGTATAGAGTTCGCGCAGCAGTTTCATACCTTCTTCGTATTCGTCGCCCACTTTTTGCGTCACCATGAACTTTACACGGTCGGAATCGTATTCACCCAAAAACTCGCGGAATACATCCGGCTGGTTGTTTTCGCACCCCAAACCTACCACAAGCACGGCGCCTGCGTTGGGATGCAGCACCATGTCACGCAGTATTTTCTTGGTGTTTTCGTGGTCGTCGCCCAGTTGCGAACAGCCGTAGTTGTGCGGGAATGCCATGATTGCATCCACGCCTTTGCCGTCTGTCTCGCGGCGCAGGCCTTCTGCCAGTTGGTTGACAATGCCGTTTACGCAACCCACCGTGGGGATAATCCATATTTCGTTGCGTACTCCCACATCGCCGTTTTTGCGGCGGTATCCTTTAAATGTCAGGTCCTTGTGCGGAATGTCCAGTTTCACTTCGGTGGGGTTGTACGTATATTCCAGCAGTCCGGCAAGATTGGTCCTGATGTTGTTTTCGTTCATCCAGTCGCCTTGTTTCCGTGCGGTGCGGGCGTGTCCTATGGGATAACCGTATTTAATTACATTCTCGCCTTCCGCAAAATCTTTCAGCGCGAATTTATGTCCGGCGGGGATATCCTCGTTCAGGATGATTTCCTTGCCGTCTACTATGAGTTTTTCACCGGCCGGAAGTGCTGTGATAGCCACCGCAACGTTGTCGGCCGAGTTGATTTTCAGGTACTTTGTTTCCATATACTATGTTTTAATTGGTTTCGTTTGATAGTGTCGTATTACAGTTCCATTGCCTGATTGCCCGGCACTCTTATCTGTTATAATAGAATTCTATATTTTCTTTTGTCAGCAAGTCAATCGGCATGAAGTTCTCCCTTGCGATTTCTTTTTTCAGAATCAGGTGGTCGCACAGCGCTTTGATGCCGTCGAAGCCCTGCAGGGTAGGCTGTTGGGCAATAAGGAAGAAAATGCTTCCTTCTTTCAGGCAGTCCACATTGCGTTTCAGCAGGTCGTACCCCATGAGGTTGAAATCCGTTTTCCGGTGTCTTTGCAGGTACTCTCCGATGATGTATGCTTTGGAGTTGAATGTGATGCCGTTTTTTACGGTGGGATGGGCGCGGAAGAAATCATCCAGCATCTGTGCATCTTCACCGTCGCGTTTGGCGTGCAAGTCCAGTTCCCAGATGCGACAGCCGGGATGATGCTCGCGCATATATTCTCGGAAACCGATTTCCCGCCGTTCCTGTTGGTTCGAACCTACAATGCCTTCGTTTATCTTGCGGAAGATAACGATTTCCTGTGCATCCTCACCGGCAAGCAGCATCAGCATACGTGCGGCAAAATACCCGCTTTGGTGCGAATTCTGTCCGAAGAAGGAGAGGGCGGGAGCTTCCTTGATGTTCGAGTCTATATATATATAAGGTATATCCAGCTTTTCAAGTTCATCGGTAAAGGGAGTGGTGTACTGCGGGGCAGTGGGGGCAAACAACACACCGTCGGGCGTCATTTCCACGATACTGCGGGCTTCCCGGGCGAAGGAGCGGTAATCGTACGGGTCGTAGTACCTCAGCTTCACGGTGATGTTGAAATCCGAGTAGGTAGTCAGCGCTTCGTGTATGCCGCTTTCCACTTCGGTCCAATATTCTCCGGCTTCGTGCTGGGGTAGCAGGCAGGCAAAGGCGTACTTTTTGTTGGAAGCCAATGCGCTGGCGTACATATTGGGCTGGTAGTTCAGTTTCTCCAGAATTTCTTCCACGCGTTTGCGGCTGGCTTCCGACACTCCGCTACGTCCGTGGATAACGCGGTCTACGGTTCCTACCGACACATCGGCCATCTTGGCGATGTCTTTGATTCTTATTCTTTCCGGCGTATTCATGGTTTTACTCATGGTTTTTTGTGCCCGTGCACAATAATAATCTAAATATTTTCGATACAAATATATAACAATTTTTGTAATTACGAAAATTGTTGTATCTTTGTGCCCGCACACGAAAGCTATGAAGAATAAGCTGTCTTTTAGTTTACTCTGCATGGTATCAGGTGTTTAGCTTTTTAATAGGAGCTGATGTGATAATTTGAAAGAAACAATTTAATCATAGTATTTAATAAAAACATAGAATTATGGGAAAGAAAGTCGTTACATTAGGTGAGATTATGTTGAGACTGTCCACTCCAGGCAACACTCGTTTCGTACAGTCCGATTCTTTTGATGTAGTATATGGTGGCGGTGAGGCTAACGTTGCTGTCAGCTGTGCCAACTACGGTCATGATGCTTACTTTGTAACAAAATTGCCGAAACACGAAATCGGTCAGTCGGCAGTGAACGCTTTGCGCAAATATGGTGTAAAGACAGACTTCATCGCACGTGGTGGCGACCGCGTAGGTATCTATTATCTGGAAACCGGTGCATCTATGCGTCCCAGCAAGGTGATTTACGACCGTGCCCATTCTGCAATTGCTGAAGCCGATGCAGCGGATTTCGATTTCGACGCTATCATGGAAGGTGCAGACTGGTTCCACTGGTCAGGTATCACTCCCGCTATCTCCGACAAGGCTGCCGAACTTACCCGTCTGGCTTGCGAAGCTGCCAAGCGTCACGGCGTTACGGTATCGGTAGACCTTAACTTCCGTAAGAAACTTTGGACAAAGGAAAAAGCTCAGTCCATCATGAAACCGTTGATGCAATACGTAGACGTTTGCATCGGTAACGAAGAAGATGCCGAACTCTGCCTCGGTTTCAAACCCGATGCCGATGTAGAAGGCGGTAAGACAGATGCAGAAGGCTACAAAGGCATCTTCAAGGCTATGGCTAAGGAATTCGGTTTCAAATACGTTATTTCTACATTGCGCGAATCATTCTCGGCAACGCACAACGGTTGGAAAGCAATGATTTACAACGGTGAGGAATTCTACGAATCAAAACGTTACGATATCAATCCGATCATCGACCGTGTAGGTGGCGGTGACTCTTTCTCTGGCGGTATCATCCACGGTTTGCTGACTAAGCCCAACCAAGGCGCTGCCCTCGAATTCGCTGTGGCTGCTTCCGCTTTGAAGCACACTATCAACGGTGACTTCAACCTCGTTTCAGTTGAGGAGGTAGAAGCGCTGGCAGGCGGTGACGCAAGCGGTCGTGTACAACGCTAATGATTTTTTTCAGGCACGGATTTCACGGTTTCCAGTGTAATGAACACGCTACTAATCCGTGTCTGAAAGAACAGAAAAAGAGTTATTTCCATACATTAAATTACTGATTAATACAATGGCAAAATTTGATAAAATAGCCGTATTGAACAAAATTGGTTCAACCGGTATGGTTCCTGTATTCTACCACAAAGATGCAGAAGTGGCAAAGAAAGTAGTGAAAGCTTGTTACGATGGTGGTGTTCGTGCATTCGAGTTTACCAACCGCGGTGACTTTGCTCACGAAGTATTTGCAGAAGTTGTGAAGTTCGCAGCAAAAGAATGTCCTGAAATGGCTATGGGTGTAGGTTCTATCGTAGACCCTGCTACTGCGGCACTGTACCTGCAATTGGGTGCAAACTTCATTGTAGGCCCGTTGTTCAACCCCGAAATCGCTAAGATTTGCAACCGCCGTCTGGTGGCTTACACTCCGGGATGCGGAAGCGTTTCAGAAGTAGGTTTCGCACAGGAAGCAGGTTGCGACCTTTGCAAGATATTCCCGGGTGATGTACTGGGTACTAAACTTGTAAAAGGCCTGTTGGCTCCGATGCCGTGGTCTAAGCTGATGGTTACCGGCGGTGTGGAACCGACACAGGAAAACCTGACTTCTTGGATTAAAGCCGGCGTATTCTGCGTAGGTATGGGTTCCAAGCTCTTCCCGGGCGACAAGGTTGCTGCCGAGGATTGGACTTACGTTACGGAGAAATGTAAGGAAGCTTTGGCTTACATTGCAGAAGCAAGAAAGTAATTATTATATTTCATTTTGTTTAAAGGTGTTTAAAGGGGACAACCATCGAGGTGCTACGGCACTTCGGTGGTTTGTTTTTTTATACCCGGTGTAATGCTTTCGGCGGATAGTGTGTCACATTGGTAGCATTTTAACTGTTTACAAGTGTAAAAGAGACGCTTAATCTCTAAAACAATGTTATAAAACACACAGTTCTTTCCCCTCCTGTTTGCGCACACGGAAAAAAGTATTACCTTTGCAATGCAGTTGGGAAATTGCTCTTATAAAAGAATAAAAAGATAAAGTTTTCAGTATAGGTAATTAGTTAAGAGGTAAAAAGATTGAATTAATTCATAGGTAAAAGTTTTAGATTAAAGTAGGTAATTAGAAAAAGGTAAAAGTTAAACATTAAGTGTTATTTAATAGGTAATTGAAGTTTGTTTTTTAGAGGTAAAAAGAAAGATTGATTTTCAGGTAACAAAAATTTGATGCAAGTAAAAAAAGAAAAGCCTTTGGGCTTTTCTTACACGAGGCGAGGGGTTCGGAAGAACTTGCTCGTTTTTTTTATTTCTGTATTTTATGCTCACTTTTTTGTATATTCTGTCCAAACTCTTCCCGTTTTTTGTATCTTTGTAACGAATGTCCGGCAGGCAGGCTTTCCGGAACATAGAACAACAGGCTTAAATTGCATGGATTTTGGAACACTTGTTATATACTCTTGATTGGTTGCTATACATTTTATTCGCGATAAATGTGGCATATCTGCTGGTGTGCAGTCTGGCATCGCTGTGCCGTTACAAACCGTTCGTTACCGCACCGGCCCGGACAAGCAAGCGTTTTGCTGTGTTCATTGCCGCTTATCGCGAAGATGCGGTTATATTGCCTACCGTGCATGCCTGTCTGGCGCAGGATTATCCGGACGACAGATATGATGTTGTGGTTATTTCGGACCACATGCGGCCCGAAACCAATGCAGTTTTGTCTTCACTTCCCATAAAGCTGCTTCAAGTCGATTTTGAGAAGAGCACCAATACCAAATCCCTGCAAGCAGCCCTCGGATATCTGGATAAAGCCGCTTACGACATAGCATTGGTAATAGATGCGGATAACATTATTGCTCCTTCCTACCTGTCCGAGCTGAACGATGCTTTCTCCGTGTCCGGCGTCCGGGTGGTACAGACACATCGCGTGGCCAAGAATCTGAATACCGGTATGGCATATCTGGATGCAATCAGCGAGGAGATAAACAATTCCATATTCCGTTTGGGACATGTCAATTTGGGAATGTCGGCGGCTCTGATAGGTTCGGGCATGGCCTTTGAATATCCCTTGTTTTACGATGCGATGATGGATAACACTTCTGTGGGCGGTTTTGACCGCGTGCTGGAAATGAAGCTTCTTTATAAGGGCATACACATTCATTATCTGCCCGATACTATCGTCAGGGACGAGAAGATACAGAAAGCGAACAGCTTTTACAGGCAGCGTCGCCGTTGGCTGTCCGCCCAGTATTACAGTTTCTTTGAATTTGCCAATCACCTGCTACCTGCCATTCGCAGCAGGAAGTGGGACTTCTGCGATAAGCTTTATCAGCAAATCTCTCTTTCCAGAGTGTTGCTGCTGGGCTTTGTGTTCATAATTTCCCTCGCACATTCCCTGTTCGCGTCCCCGTCGGCCTGTAAATGGTGGGGGATTTTCATACTGTTGCTGTTGGCGCTGGCTCTCGCCATTCCCCGCAAATATTGGAAATGGCGTTTGCTGAAAGCGGTTTGTTGGGTTCCTTACTCTTTCCTGCTGATGCTTTTGAACCTGTTCCGGCTGAAGGAAGCGAACAGGCGGTTTATTCATACCACGCACGGAGTCGATTGAAAAATTATGCCATGGAACGGAACGTCCCCGAAATATCAGTGATAGTGCCTGTATATAACGTCGAGCAATACTTGGCCGAATGTATAAGCAGCATTTTATCGCAAACGTTTACTGATTTCGAGTTGCTGTTGGTAGATGACGGCAGCCCGGACCGTTGCGGGGAAATCTGTGATGAATATTCGGGTAAGGATAAGAGGGTAAGAGTTTTCCATCAGGAAAATGCAGGGTTGAGTTGCGCCCGGAACAAAGGGCTGGAGCACGCATCGGGGACTTATATTGCATTTGTCGATTCGGACGATTACGTCACTTCCACCTATTTGCAGGAGCTTTACGCATCATTGCCTGCCGATAAGTCTCAAAGAGGAACGGTAATCTGCGGGTTCGATAAACTGTTTCCCGACGGTTCTTTGCATACCGTTCATGTTCCGCAACAAACCATCTTGCCGATGGACTGTTCGCGTGTGCTTGCAGAACTGGTTGGAAAGTACGTAATGTATGCCTGGGCAAAGCTGTATGACAACAGGCTGATAAAGGAACACGGTCTCCGGTTTGTTCCTGCTGTGTCGGGATTGGAAGATATGCTCTTTATGCTCGACTATCTTCCTTATTCGGATTTTCTGCTTATCCGCGATACTTCCACCTATATATATAGGGTGGGATATTCTATGGCTACATTATCCACTTGCATAAAAGATCTCCGCAGCGAATACGCCGCTTTTTCCAACTATCTGGAAAGAGTATGCCGATATAAGGAAACCTATCGGTTGGAGGATTCCTCTTTGGTCGGGGTATGGGATTCATTAACGGTGTTTTTTCATAAAATCCTGTTGGCAGTCTATAAGAAAGAGAATCATTATAGCCGAAAAGAGCGGATTGTTTTTTTGCGTCAGTTACTTTCATCCCACAGGAGGTGGATAGAAGAATGCTTCTCTCCCCGGTATAAGGCGGATAAGTTCTCAAGGTTTTTGCTGGTCAATGTCGGTGCGGTTGCTTTTGATGTGTGGATGCGCTGCCTGTGGGGAATTAAGTTCAGGTATATGTTTGGAGCGGAAAGATGATGGAACAATGTGTCATATCTGTAATAATACCGGTCTATAAGGCAGAAAAATACCTTTCCCGTTGTATCGCAAGTCTGCTTGCCCAGTCTTTTACGGCTTTTGAATTGTTGTTAATAGATGACGGCAGTCCTGACAACAGCGGCAAGATATGCCATGACTGGGCTGAAAGAGACTGTCGCATCCGTGTGCTGCATCAGACGAATGCAGGTGTCAGTACGGCCCGCAACAAGGGGCTGGATGAAGCGAAAGGAGAGTATATCGTTTTTGTCGATTCGGACGATTATGTGGGTACGGACTACCTGAAACATCTTTATGAAGAGAGACCTTTGAACCTGGACTCAATTGTAGTACAGGGCTTTACAGTTGTGTCGGAGCAGGCAGACAGGCAATATACAACCTCTTTTATTCCGTCGGTCTATACCGGTAGAGAAGTCAGGGAGCTGTTTCTCAATGATGAGATGCGGGATATGCGGGGACCGGTTGCCAAACTTTTCAGCCGGGTTCTCATTGAGCGGTTGGGGCTACGCTTTCCAGCGGAGGCTTCTTTCGGTGAAGATACGATATTCAATTTTCAATATTTGTTTCATTGCCGGCAGGTGGTTGTAGACAGCCATGTAGATTATGTCTATTGCGACGTACCCGGTTCTTTGACAAAGCGTCTGAATGATTTTGCATCGGAGTATGCAACTTTCAAATTATATAAATCGATTACTGTACGGCTTGCCGGAAAGTTAGACTTGAATGTGGCGGATATGAGAACTGCTTTCTCCTTTGTCGTGCTGTTTTTCCAGCGTGCATTGATTGCCGACTATCGCTCTGCCGGGAAAGTTCCTTTCTCATTACGGACACAACATTTGCGCCGGTTGGCAGCGGAACAGCGCTCTTTTATGAAAGAGTTTTATCATCCCGGATATAAAGCGGACAAGTGGGGCAGGCAGTTCCTGTTGCATGGTTTCTGCTTTTGTTATAATCTCTATATGTCCGTACTTTGCAGTTGCCGGTTCAGGTACGTATTCGGTTATCCCGAAAAGGCATAGGGCAGGTCTGGTTTCATTTTACGATAAGAAGAAATGGAAATTCTATATTCAATCATTATTCCCCATAAGGACATACCTTGCCTGTTGCAACGGTGTCTCGATTCCATTCCGCCGAGGGACGATGTGCAGATTATCGTGGCAGATGATGACAGTTCCCCGGATGTTGTGGACTTTGCTCATTTTCCGGGCAGTGACAGGACGGATGTGGAGATTCTCTTTACCAAAGAGGGCAGAGGAGCCGGTTATGCCCGTAATTGCGGACTTGCCAGAGCCAAAGGCAGATGGCTGGTATTTGCGGATGCCGATGATTTCTTTCTGCCCGGCTTCCTGAACGTATTGGATACTTACCGGAATACGGACTATGACTTGATTACGTTCCGTGCGGAAACAGTCGATTCGGATACACTGGCTCCGGTTCCGTCACGCCAGGTCTATAATGGGAAAATAGCGGAGGACATGGACCTTGAAATTCTGAAATACCGTAACGATGTACCCTGGGCTAAGATGGTTTCCGCAGAATTGGTACGCAGATACCGTATTTGCTTTGATGAAACGGTTGCCGCCAACGATGCCATGTTTGCCGCTTATGTGGATTATCATGCCCGTAAAGTAGCGGCATGTTCCGGGTATGTTTATTGTGTCACAGTCAGAAAAGATTCATTGCAGTATGGAGTGCGGTCAGACACTCTTCTTGCCCGTGTAAAGGTTGCTTGCCGTTACAACCGCTTTTTGCTGGATATAGGGCGTAGCGATAAGATGCTTTACAGTTATTCCCGTGTGACGGATTGCCGCAAGCACTTCGGCAGTAAAGGATATTGTAGAGCTTTGTGTATTTATCTTCGGTTTGAAAGTTGGAAAAACATATACAGGACTTTTGCAGAACTGTTGAAAAGTAAGTTTCATTGTACTTCCATAACCAAGGTTTTATAAATAATGTTTTACAATGTCAGAATCCCGCCTCCATAAAAGCTATCTGAATGCGCGTGTCAATGTATTCTTTTACCTTGTCACCCTTTTCATCTCCTTTTTCTCCAGGAAGATATTTCTTGAGAAACTGGGGGCGGACTTTGTCGGGCTGACGAGTACGATGCAGAACCTGCTTGGATTTCTCAATCTGGCGGAGCTGGGCATCGGAGCTTCCATCGGCTATGTGCTTTACAAACCGATTTTCGACGGAAATCGGGACAGGATAAAGGAGATTGTCTCGGTACTGGCTTATCTCTATCGTAACGTAGGACTGCTGATTTTGGGTGCGGGACTGCTTTTGGCCTGCTTCCTGCCCTATATATTCGCCGATGCCGGCATTCGCCTTGGAGTAATCTATTTTGCTTATTTTGCATTTTTGACTTCCGCTCTCATCAGTTATTTTGTTAATTATCGGCAAACCCTGCTGGGCGCCGACCAGCGCAACTATGTAGTCACTGTTTATTTTCAAACGGCCAATATCGTCAAGATTCTCCTGCAAATAGCATTGGTATGCTACGTGGGCAGTCTTTATCTGTGGATAGCCATTGAACTGACATTCGGCATTTTGTATTCGTTCATACTGAACTGGAAGATAAACCGGGTATATCCGTGGCTGAAGTGCAGTGTGTCGGAAGGCAGACTGAAATATCCGGAGAATAGGATTATTGTGCGTAAAGCCCGTCAGATGTTTGTGCATAAGCTGGCGGGAATGGGCAGAACGCAGCTTTTGCCTTTTCTGGTCTACGCATTTACTTCATTGAAACTGGTGGCGTATTACGGTAACTATATGCTGCTGCTCACCAAGCTGAATCAGTTTGTCGATAACTTTCTGGGCAGTACCGGCGCAGGGGTGGGCAGTCTGATAGCCGAGGGGGATATGAAGCGTATCCAGCAGGTATTTTGGGAGTTAAGCTCATTGCGCTTTTTGATAGCCTCGTTTCTGACGTTCGCGTTGTATCATCTGATGGACCCGTTCATTACGGTGTGGCTGGGCGAGGAGTACATACTGCCCCGTTCCGTCTTGATTGTGATTCTTACCAACTTCTTTATCAGTCAGTTCAGGGGTACGAACGACCAGTTCATTTTCGGTTACGGACTGTTTCACGACACATGGGCGCCGGTTGCCACACTGGCGATAACAGTAGCGGTGGCATTGGCAGGCGGCTATTTGTGGGGACTTCCGGGAGTATTGCTGGGAGATATAGCCAGTTCGATAACCGTTATCAGTATCTGGAAGCCTTATTTCCTTTACAAAGAGGGGTTTAAAATGTCCGTGAAGTCATATTGGAAAAATATATTCCGGTATCTGCTGCTTGCCGTTCTTTCATGGGGGCTGACGGATGCGGTACTTTGTTTCCTTCCGTTGGCGGAGCCGTCCCGGGGATATGGCATGTGGATTGTATATGCGCTGGTCTCCTCTCTGGTATTTCTGCTGATATTGTGCAGCAGCTTCTATTGCTGTTCGGCAGGGATGCGTTCGCTGGTGAAGCGTTTGCGGCGTAAATAGAATGCATACATGTGGAGTTTATTATAGTTTATCCCCATTAAACTGAAAGTTTATTCCTATTGAACCGGAAGTTTATTCCTAATAAACTATGAGTTTAATGGGGATAAACTTTTATCGGTACTGAACGAACATTCCCCGATAAGTGCCGCATAGCGTTGCCTTGGCAAGTGCGCCTTGTCCGTGCAGCAGATATACGGCCGCTTTTTTAGGAGCGGCGAGGATGCAGAGGTAGGTACAAGACAGGTATTTCCTGATACCTCGCAGATTCCGGCGGGCGAAGAGCACGCGGGAGCGCGACAGGTAGAACTCCCGCATCGGACTGCCTCGCTTCGCCGTCATGCTCTCTTTGTGGTAGACTACGGCAGTAGGTTCGTACCATAGGCGGTAACCGGCTTTCCTAAGCTGTGCAGACCAGTCCAGCTCTTCGTAAAAAAGGAAATATATTTCGCTCATGGGGCCTGCATCCTGTAGCGCCTGCCGGCTTACCATCATGGCGGCTCCGTGCAATGAGGCGGTTTCGCAGGGAGTACGGAAGCGCGGGCCGTCCTGTTGCATGAATCCGATGGATGTGTTGCGCAGTGTAAGGGAACTTAGAGGAGTGAAGCCTGCATATTGCAGGATGTCCGGACAAGCAGCGAATTTCAACATGGGCGATACGCCGCCGTTACGTTGCGGGTCGCACTCCATGCGTCGTACCAACGCATCCAGTACCGGTTCTTTGATGAGGGTGTCGTTGTTGATGAAAAAGAGATAATCTCCTCCGGCGGCTTTCAGTCCGGCATTGTTGCCGCCGGCAAATCCGTTGTTGATGTTCCGCACCACTTTGACCGGAGGAAAGGAGGCGGGGTTGTCCGATGCAGGGCTGCCTGATAAGGAGCCGTCCGGTACGAGGTTACTCCTGTATCGTTCCTGTATTTCTTCCGCTTCGGGCAGGCGCGAACCATTGTCCACAACGATGATTTCGTAGTGCGGATAGGTTTCGTGGTTGCGGAAAGAGTCTATCATTTCGCAGGTATCGCGCAACCCGTTATAGTTGACGGTGATGATGGAAACAAGCGCTTTCATGGTCTTTTCCTATTTTTTCTTCAGCCAGAATACAGCCCAGTTTCTGAAGCTTACATATTTTCCGAGCCGCAGGCGTCTGAAGCGGCAGGCGGTTTCTGTTTTTTCAAGCAGCGACATCCGGTGTCCCGCCCAGATTACATCGTTCAGGGTGTAGGACAGGTATTTGCGGATGAGCGTTTTCCATTCGGGATGTTCTTGCCCGAGTGCCTGCATTTGGGTACATACGGTGGTGTATCCCTCGATGTTGCGCATTCCGAAGCGACTGGTCATAATGGAGTGGGGACGTATCCTTCGCCCGAAGAAAGCCTCGGGAACGTAGCATGTTCTTTGTGCATTCAGATAAATCATCATAGTGAAAGAATGGTCTTCGTGGATAATGCCGGGATGAAAGCAAGTGAAGCATTTTTTCAGGAACAGGCGATTGACCATGCACAGGTAAACGGGAGTGAGGAACAGGCGGTTGCTCAGCTCATAATCCAGCATTTCCATGCCGGAATGTACGGATTCGTCTATTTTCCCTTTTCTGTCATAATTGGGAATATTCTGGCTGTCAGCCGACTCCGTCAGCGGTTTTGCATCGAAGAAGATGAAGTCCAGTTCTCTTTTCTCGCACAAATCATGGCAGCGCCGGAGGGCTTGCGTATCCAATATGTCGTCACTGTCCATAAAATACATGTACTTGCCGGTAGCATGCAGCAATCCTCGGTTGCGTGCAACGGATAATCCCTGGTTGGGCTGCGCGTACCACCGGATTCTTGCGTCGCGTTTCGCGTATTCTTCGATGATGCCGCGGCTTCCGTCGGTAGAGCCGTCGTCGATAAGGATTATCTCCAGTTCTTTCAGGGTCTGGCCGCAAATGCTGTCCAGCGCCTTGCGCAGGTAGGCAGCCGTGTTGTATATGGGGATGATAACGGAAACTTCGGGCATGGTATTTTACTTTTTTATTCGGACAATCTGTTCATACACTTTTTTCATCTGTTCTTCCCAAGAAAGGTGTCGGATGGAATCTCTTATTTCCCGAGGCGTCACGGTCATGTGCTGGAAGAACTCTATCAGGGCGGGGATGCTGACGGGACTTTCGTCGGCGGGCACTTTCAGCGTGTAGGGCATGCGGTCGAAATCATCGTCCGTTTCGGAGTAGACGAAGCCGAACCCACGCGCCGCATATTCCCTGTTTTTCAGGGTCTTGATGTTGTATATGCCGCTGCGATGCCGTGCCAGACTGCCTATGGCAAAGTCTGCCCGGTTGAAAAGCGCGTCCAACTCCTCGCCATGCTTTGCTCCGTACAGGGTGACGAACGGCTGCAAGCAGTACCGGCGGATGAGTGTTGCAATGTCTTTCTCTTCCCGCCTGCCGCTCGGTTTGCCTATCAGATGGAAATAGACTTTATATTCGGGGTTGTTGCCGTAATATGCTCCCAGGCCTTTCAGCAACCGGTCGAAACCATGCCAGAAGTGGATTTCGGCAGCTCCTATCAGGTGGAGTTCCTTGCTCGTGCCGTGCCGGGGAGAGCGCAGGGGGATGCGGGCGAAATCTATTCCGTTGGATATGCGGATGGTGGGGCGACCGAATATCCGGTCATCGCTGGAGAAGGTTACAATGAAATCGACGTACCTGCAGAACGCATGGCGGAACAGCTTGTCCGTGTACAACTGTACTTTCTCCATGCCGGAAGAATATTCGTGGTCATAGGGATATGTGGGTATCTCCAGCAGCACTCTTACACCCTGCTTTTTCAGCATCCTCACGAAGTGTATGGTAAAGGGGTTGGCGTTGTGATAGGAGCGGATATATACGCATTGTATGCCTTCCCGGCGAACGTATTGCAGGATAGGGGCGAACGACAGCCGTTTTTTTATTTTGGCGGGTATTCCTTTGCCCAAATCGGCAAGCACATCTTCGTCTATCATCCACTTCCGGCTGCCGTCGTTGCCAACCTCGTAGTGGCAGGTGCGTACATCTGTCCCGCATAGCCTGAGGGCGTCCGCCTGGTATCTGATTTTCTTACTGATACCGTTGTATTCCTGAAATCCGTAAAAGACAAGAAAAAGGGTTTTCATGGGCGGAGGTCATTTATATGTCGAGTGATTGATATACCTGAATCAGCTCATCGGCTGTCTTTTTCCACGAGAATTGCCGGGCGCGCAGCAGTCCGTATTCCCGTTGCTGCCGATAGAGCGCGTCTTCATTTTCGAGACGCAGCACTGCACCGGCTATTTCTTCCGGTTGGCGGGGATCTGCGGCAAGTATGTCCGGACCGCCTATTTCGGGCATGGAAGAGGTGTTTCCCGTAATGACGGGAGTGCCGCAAGCCATAGCTTCCACCAGAGGGATGCCGAAACTCTCGCGCAGCGAGGGGTAGAGGAAAGCGAATGCTGCATTGTACAGCGTGGCGAGGTCGGCGTTGTGGATATAGCCGGGATAGAATAGGTGCCGTTTCAGGCGGTTACTGATGTTTTCCTGTTGCAGCAGCCTGTCTATATAGGTTTCGTTGAGGTCTGCGATGAGCAGCGGACGCCTTACGGACGATTTTTCCAGATAAAGGCTGTAGGCTTTCAGCACCCGCGCCGTATTCTTTTTAGGGTCCGTGTTTCCCAGGAAGAACAGGAAGTCTTTTTGGGGGATGTAGCGGTTTACTGTCTGCATGTCTATGTCGTCCATCGGACGGAAATGTCTGTTGTAGCCGTTGTAAATGGTTGTGATACGGTCGGCGGGAATGTTCAGGGCTTCGCGGATGCGGTTGCGTTCGAAGTGCGAAACGGTAATGATTTTCCGGCATTTCTTCAGAATCCGTGGTACGGTGAGGCGGCGGTAGTGCCGGCCCATTTCCTGATAAAGCGAGGGACTGCGCTGTTGGCGGGGTTCCAGATAGATGATGTCGTGGAGTGTCAGCACCAGCGGAACCGGACAGCAGAGCGGGGCTGTGTTGGACGTGCAATGCAGCAGGTCCGCCCCTAAACGTTTCACCGCCAGCGGCAGGGCTATCTGTTCCCAAAGCGGGTAGGTGGGACACGCCACTTCCACAATGGAGAGGTTGGCAGATTCTTCCAGGCAATGGTCTTTGCCCGGAGCCACGATAATGTAGTATTCATTGCCGTCGTTCCGTTTCTGCAATTCGCGGATGGTTTCCAGTGCTACGAAATCCATGCCGTGCTTGTCGGGACGGAAAATCCGTTGGGCTTCTATGGCTATCTTCATGCTGTGTACTCCTTATTTCTTTTTATAGAAGAACCGTTTTATATGGCTGAATACGGCTGTAAACATAAGTACCGGGAGCGCCCAGATGGCTTTGCGGAGACGGCGGCTGACTTCTCCTTCGGGCAGTGCCATGAGGAAGGTGAGGATAAGCGTTGCAAGCAGTACGTACCACTTGGGAGCCCAGGTCCAGTTCAGCAGGGTGATGCCTGCCGTGCATAGCAGAATTAGTGCGATAAGCAGGAAACGGGAAGGCATCAGCCACTGAAAAAGTTTGAGGGCATAGTCCCATTCACCTTTCAGCAATACCAGCGGGAGATACTTCAATGCAAAGAATGTGCTGGTATATTGCGAACGGATCCAACTGATGCGTTGCGTCTGGTAGCCGTCTGCATTATCTTCTTTCTTGCTGTAACATACCACTTCCGCCAGATATTCGGTGTAGATGTTCTGTTCCAGCAGTACGGTTTCCATCGCCTTGCTTATATCGGAGCCTTTCAGCTTGGGAGCACGTTCATGGAACATGGCGAAATCGAATGCCATTGCCGAACCTATGAGAGCCGAGGAAAAGCCCATGCGGGTATGTGCCAGACGGAAAAGATTGTTGTTGATTTCTTCGCTGGTGGCATTGAGAACAGCGATGCTGGTATTCAGGTTCTCCGCTATGCGGTGTGCCTGGATGGAATCGCAACCGGAGTAGTAGGCGTTGTTGAACATGCTGAGGGCGTTCGGCACGATATGGTTATCGGAATTGAAGATGACAATCAGGTCGTATTCGTCGGGAGCGTAGCGTTCCATAACCTGCTGGATGGCGTAGACTTTGGTGCAGTATTCCTTGTCGGGCACTACGATGTTTACGGGCATTTGCAGCAGGGTGACAAGGTCCTCTTCGGGCAGTTGGGTGGCTGCTACGGCAACGTCGTATTTGTCGCGCGGGTATTGCTGGGTGTCCAGAAAGCGGTTGACGGATTCAATTACTTCTTTCCCGTTGCGCAATACGGTAAAAAGCACTAAGAAACGGTGCTGTACGGCTGCCGCCGGATAAGGGTTCTTGTACTTTCCGAGCGAGAAGAGTGCGCAGAGAAACAGGTAGGCTACCGGAATAGCCAGCAGCAGGAATAGGACGGAATCTGTCATTTGTAGCGCATTGTTGCTCTCATCCATCCACCAGTCTATGCTGAATATGTTAAAAATGTTGGACATCATAGCATCGAATCTTTTTTAGTTGTGGTTAATAATGCCTGCTGTTTTTCAATCGTCAGACGTTCGTCTATATATTTTCCGTTCATCAGTATGCCCAGGAACATAATCATCATAATGCCGGTGGGGAACTGGGTGAAGAATGCGTTCCCGTAGGCGCTGAGCATCATGCCGAATATGCCGCAGGCAAGTGCGGTGAGCAGGTGGCGCAGCTCGTCATTCCTTATTTTGAACATGATGCAGTAGCATCCCCATAGCAGGCTGCCCGCATAAATCAGCAGGTAAAGGAGAATGCCCACAACGCCCGTTTCCGTCCATATCTTGACGTAGGTGGAGTCATTGGGAATGGTGGTTGTCAGCCTGCTTCCGAATCTCCGGGCTTCCACACCGCCCAGGCCGATCCCCTCGCCGAACGGTTTGTTTCTGAGATACTCCGCCAGCTTTTTTTGGTTCTGCTTTCTTACCAGATAGGACGCGTCTTTATTGGGACGGAATGCCGTGCGCATGCGCCGTATCATGTAGTTGCTTTCTCCCACGTATGTAAATGCGAAGAAAACATAGATGCAAATTCCTCCCACTGCGGCAGCACTCATCAGTTTGATGTTCTTGCTGATAAGCGCAAAAAGCAGCAGACTGCCCAGGGGTACTACGATAGCTCCTCGGGTACCTGTAATGAACATGGAGTATAATGAGAGTGCGGAGATGGAGAAATAATATACTTTCAGGCTGGACTTCTTGCTGAACAAACCGGCAATACCGAACAACGCGCAGGTGAATCCCATGTTGGAACCGTAATTCCCCGCATCGGTAAAGATGGAGAAGTAGCGGGTGATTTGGGGCAGCAAGTGTGTCTTGTACATGCCGCTTTCCATCATGGCATTGTATTCGACGGCGTCGAAACCGATGAATTTCTGACAAAGGCCTTTCAGTATGGCGATGAGCGTAAGTATGGAAAACAGGAATATCAGCCGGCTGATTTGCTTATAGGATGTTGCCAGCAACACCGTGATTAGGGACACGAGAAACGTATTGTAAATGAATCCCCTGGAATAAATCCATGCTTCCAGGGACGCGGTGGGGTTGACGACTTCCATAAGGCAGTACACTGCCAGTACGGCACCTCCTATGGTGAGGATGTTGACGGCCCGTTTCCAGGGAAAACGGTAGTGCAGCGCCGTCTGGATGATGACGATGAGGAGCACGCTCCACCAGATGATGTCCGACAGTACGCTGAGTCCGTCCTGCCGGCTGTAACGCGCCAATGGGGTGAAGAAATAATTAAAAATGAATAGCAGGAATAGGAAGCGTTCCGGTTTGCGAAGGTGCAAAATCAGAATGCACAAGAGGGCGGGCAGTGCCGCCACCAGTCCTGCTATCGCTAAATTTTGCTTCAAAGTAGCTGCGACGATACATCCTAAACCGATGCAGAGTATGGCAAAGGTTAAGGCGGGAGATGATATGTAACTTCGCTTGATACTCATTTTACAGCGGCTTTTTTAGCGGTCAGCCCCAGTTGGGACAATCGGCTGACGAAGCTGTGGAGAGGTGTCTTGGGCGGTAATTCGCCGGTGAACGATTCCACGACTTCACGGTCGGCATTGTTGAGATAAAGCGATAACGGAGTGTCACCCAGCATTTCTTTAATGGATTTCAGGTTGATATCATCGTTTTTGCCCCATAAACGGCAGGCGTTGGCTATGAGCAGGTTAACATCGGCTTGTTTCAGTACGGTCAAAGGCAGGCTGGCAGTGCTTATGGACGGGTATTCCACAAGAATGATGTCCGGTATCTGCTCGGCGGAGTTCAGTTGCCAGAAATCGGATAGTTGCTGTGCCCGGACGTATTTCTGGTCGTTGGTCTCAAAATCGACATCGTGCTTTACGATACGGGTGCGAAGTCCCACGGAAGCCCAATGATCGGCAAAATATTTGGCCAGAAAACTTTTACCTTCCCGCTCTTCCATACTGAGCAGGTTGATGACGGTAGGGCGTCCTGTTGCCAGATACCTGTCGAGCTGATGGCAGGAATAGGCGGCGGCACGGCGGTTGCATGCTTTCAGGAACCCTCGGAACTTCAGGTTGCTGATACCGTTGAATGCGGCGATGACGGGCAGGCCGCTAAGGCGGTGACTGCGTTCGGCATCCCGTAGCGTTCGGTCTGTCAGTTCAATGATGAGGAAGTAGAAAGTAATGAATATCAAACTGGCAATCAGAGCAGCCACGACGTAGAGCAGGCGCTTACGGCCGTTGTCGGTAAGCGGGAACTCGGGCGGAGCGATGATTTGCAGGTTGGCAGTGGTCATTTTTATGTTCTGCAGGCGGAGCCGCGCTTCGGACAGTCCGCGGAGCTGTTCACGGTAGGTGTCTTCGGCTATGCCGATGGCACGTTCCTTACGCTTTACTTGAGTACCCACAGGAGCAAATTCCCGATATTGGTTCAGGATGTCGTTCCGGCGTTCGTGAAGGACTTTCAGTTCGGCCTTTGTCTTTGCCTCGTTGATACATGCCATCAGCCATTCTGTTACCATATTATCGATACCGACACCTTCTTTGGTGAAATTGTATTCGTTGAGGTTGTCGGAAATGTGGCTGATTCTGTCTTCCGAGCTTTGCAAATCGGTTTTGTTCCGTTGCAACTGTTCATTGTCTTTTAGCTCCGTATCCGTTGAAAAGATTTCCTGCTCCAGGATATTCTGGTTCAGTTCCGTAACTTTTTCAAGTTCTTTGAGCAGCTTCGTGTTATCGCGTATAATCTTGGCGCGGATGTCCATTTTATCTTCCAGCATCCGACGGAGAGCCACGGCGCTTTTGTAGGTTCGTTGGGCAAGTTCCTCACGGTCGTCCAGATTGTATTTGGTTACCGCCAGCTCTTTACTCTGATTGTCGTAGTTGATTACCGAATGCTCTACATTATAGTGCATCAGGTTGTCTTCTTCTTTGTTGAGGTTGATTTTGGCAAGTCTTACTTGCTCCTCAAAGTAAGCGATGGCACTGTTCGTGGCACTGAAACGGAGTATTTCGTATGCTTTGATAAGCTCGTCCTCCAAAATCTTGATGGTGTTTTGGGTGATACCCGGGTCGGGACTTGTATAGGTAAAGCTTATCAGGTCACTTGTGCCCAGACGTTTCACGGTTATCTGCTCGAGTGCGTGGAAACTGTAAAACTCCGTAGGACGGCTGAACATGGAGTATACAAAGTTGGCGGCACTTTCCTGACGGTATTTTTGCAGGTTCCCGACGGTTTTGTCCAATGAGGAACGGTCTACCAAAGCCAGCACTTCTTTGGGGGTATGCTGCAGGAGTTGGCGGTAGTGTTTTGCCTGGATGTACATATTATCCTGCCACTCCTCGCCATATACAAGGTTCGTGGCAAGCAAGCGGAGAGAGACCTTCTCCAATGTGCTTTTGGACTTGGCTATGTTGATGAGATTGTCGAAAGTGCTGCTGATGTTTTCAACCTTGCTGCCGTCAATATTGGTAACATTGGTTACACCGGCGTAGATATTGCTGTTTACAGTATAGCTGAACGGCAGGAACTGGGTGAAGTACGCCACCAGTGCTGTGACAATAAATCCACCCCACAACAGCCAGTAACGGATGCGGTAGAAGAATTGTGCTATAAACTGTATTATATCCATAAGATTTTATTTCCCTTTGATTATTTTTACATTTGTCAGCATCTCAAGTAAAATGATGGCGTTATGCAGCGAAACGCGTGCTTCGGCATAGGAAGTCACCGCTCCGGAACGGCGCGCCCGCTCCAGTGACAGCGAGATGATGTCTATTTTACCTTGTATGAAATTGTTCTCCGAGATTTTCATCTGAGCGTTGTAGAGGGCGGCGTTCTCCGCTTTGGCTTTGATGGTTGCCAATTGCGCCGTCACATTGTTATATGCTTCCAGCACTTTGAGCCGCCGTTCTTCCATTACTTCTTCCTGCGTGTATTGAAGCTGCTCGATGTTGTAACGATAGTTCTTCAGCCGGAGCGGACGGTTGAATAAATCGCCGAGACCTACACTGAAGCTGGCTCCTACGTTGAAGGTGTGCCGGGAGCTGGCTGTGGTGGACTGATACCAGTCGTTGTAGGAATCGCTGTTGTCGTTCAATACGTTGTAACGCCCGTATGCATAATTTCCGTTCAGCCGGAAGTAGTTCCACCAGTTTCTTTTTTCTATGCGGTATTGGTCCTTTACCTGCTCTACCTGGGAGTGTGCCCGCTTTACAGTGGCGTTTTCTATTACGGCATCCATGAATACGGAAAGGGGCGGCAGTTCAAAACCTTCTATATAGTGCCGCGTTTCCGGCAACTGGCTTCCTGAGATGCTCTTCTCCAGGATGGTATCGCTTTCTTTCAGTGCCTCCAGAATTTTGATACGCTCTTCACGGGTCATGTCCGTCTGGGCATGGATGGACTGGGGCAACAGGAACAGAATAAATGTAGCTGCACAGAGATATGATAGGGGATATGTATGGGCTTTTATCATTTGTCTGTTTGTTTTTTTAGTTTTAATACTTACACGTTCTCTTTCTGTACAAAAGCGGTGAACGTTCTTAGAAGTATCTTCATGTCCAGCCGGAAACAGAATTCTTGTGCATATTTAATATCCAGTTGCTTTCGTTCTTCCGCCGACATCTTACCGGCTCCGCCACGCTTTTCGACTTGCCAGAGCCCGGTCAGTCCGGAAGGAGCCATGAAGCGGTCTATGTATGCGTCGCTGGTCAGCAGTTCGGCCTCATAGAGCGGAAGCGGACGGTTGCCTACGATGCTCATATCGCCTTTCAGGACATTGAATAGTTGTGGTAGTTCGTCAATGCTGTATTTACGGATGAAACGGCCGATGCGTGTGACGCGCGGATCGTTTTCTATCTTGACAAACGGGCTTTCTTTGGATTGGGCCTTTTGCCGGAAAAAATCTTTTTCCGGTATGATGAAATCATCAGAAATCAGTAAGTTTGCTTCTTCATCGGAAGAGCCTGTAAGGTCGTCGAACCGGATGTCGGGAGTATCGTCTGCCGCTTCTTCTTCCATTTTGTACTGGTTGAGGGCATTGAGCTCCTTTAGCTTCTTGTCCGCATTGGTGTACATGGAGCGGAACTTCTGGAAGTTGAATATCCGGTAGTTACTGCCTACGCGTTGCGACTTATAGATGACTTTACCCTTACTTTCGAGACGGATGGCAATGGCTGTGCCGATAAGTAACGGAGATAGTATTATCAGGGCGCATATGGCAAACAAAATGTCAAAAGCACGTTTCCATGCGGGCAGATGAAATGTGTTAAGCATCTTTCGGTGGCTTTGGCTGAATTCCTGCATTTTATGCTTTTGACGTACTTGCAGGAACTGGGTCATTCGGTGGATGCTCGTTTCATCGGCTTGTGGCGGCAGTGTATTATTGACGCCTGCCTGCAGATAGGCTTTGCGGGCTTCTGCCGGCAATCCTTCGGTGATAAGTATTATGTATACGCGTGGAAATCTTTTGCGAAGGTTGGTGATGTCAAGGCAATCCTTTTCTGTGTCGGTTTGCTCGTAAAGGATGGATGTGTTATACCGTTCGCGGATGCCGTCTATGATTTTGGCAGCTTTACGGGCACCGGAGACAGCAACGAACATGCCATTTGTAACCTTGTTCAGGTGGTCGATGGCAGTCTGGCTGTTTCCTATGTAGATATAATATAGCATATCTTCCTTTCAGTTCTTTTTCAGATGTATTTCTTGATGCGTGCCCTGAGTTCCAACGGGTTGAATGGCTTGAGTATGTAATCTGCCGCTCCGGCTTCGAGCAACTGGATGCGTTCGACGGTACTTTCTTCACTGGAAAGCATCACTACAGGGATATGCTTGAACAGCTCGTTCCCTTTCAGATAGTACAGGAATTCATTGCCGCGCATGTGGGGCATGTGAATGTCGGAGATGATAAGGTCGGGGACATTACCTTCGTTAAGCCACTCAAGAGCCTTTAGAGGGCTTTCAAAATATTCCAGGTCGTATTCTGTCCCTAAATAAATCTTGAGTACACGGCCTATGGTGGCTTTGTCATCAACCAATAAGATTCTTTTCATTGTTCTGTTTATTATAGCGTTGTTGCTTTGTTTATTTACTATGTAGTAACAAAAAACAGCTATTGTTTTATTGAACTCGTCCGGTTACTAACGACAATGAATACTTGTTAACCTGCTTTAACGGCAAAGTGAGAGAAAATGTGAGAATATGTTTGCCGGTATATTTCTTCACGTTTTTCGGGTTACCGTATAGGTTGGCCATATTTCAGTCTCTATTGAGCGGAGTCAAATTTTCAATAGGATATACGTCTTTGTTGTGTGACTGATACCAGTCGTTGTCTCGTTGTCCGCCGGTGGTAATCCACGACCGGAACCTGTCATATACCATAGTGACTTTCCTGTTTTCGGCAGGCCACGCAAATTCTTGAGGGATTACAACTGCCCAGGCAAGGTTTTCTTTACTGAGATAGTATCTGTTTTCGGCAACGGATGAGTCGTCATTACCGCTATTGAAGTAATGGGTACCGCCCAAGTCTGTCGGAGTAAAGCCCGCTACGTGTACTTCCGTACGCTTCCTTTTGGTTGTGGCGGGAGCTGTGATGGCGAAAACATCAATATTGTTGATGTTCAGGTCTTCCGGCTTTACATTGGCGGATACGGGAAGTTCCATGATGATATTATATTCCTTGGTATCTTTTTTGAACGGACCGTTCTCAAGGGTATTGATACGCTTTTCAGTACCGGTATACTGGCTGCCCCACAATTCGGTGCATGCATCACTGAAGAGGAGATAAGTGGGGATGCTTTGCTTATTCTCGAATGATACGTCTTTTCCATTGGTTCTGAACTTGTCGGGCTTCATAGCTTGAGAGAGTTTAGTGAAGCGGACACCTGCTCCCAATGTTTTGGCTGCACCTGCAGCTCGCAGTTCAAGTGTCATTCTGAGGCGTGTCACTATACCGTTTTTATCTACTTGCAGTTCTTTTCCGGACATTACGATTACGAGGTCGTTCATGTCAAAATCGCCGTATGCAGGCCAATTGTCCTCAAAAGCAAACGTATACACGTCGCTGTCTTTGATTTCGATGGGGAAGTCGGGGTCTTTCTCTTCTTCACCCTTATTGCCTTCGTCATAGATTCCGCCGCAAGTCTCGATGGTGTATCTGGATTCATCATAACCGGTGTTGACGCTTTCGTTCTTCTTAAACGGGTGATACTGGCTCGGCCCCTCTATTTTTCCTTCTATGACCAGATTGTTGCTTAATAATTGGACGTTGGTGGGCTCTTCGAATTTAATTTTTTCGGCCTTAATCATTGACTTGTCATTGTTGGTGATATTCACAGCCTGGAAAATGACGTCACCGCGTTTTACCTCGAACTCTCTGGCTTTAATCATGGAGCCGTCTATCAGCGTGAATTTGGCGTCGGTCTGGCTTTCTATTTCGGGTACGGGCAGCCACTCTGTGTCAGTTTCGTTGGCACGGCCGGCGGTAATGGATCCCTTGTTTAATGTTACGTTTCTGAACTTGAATTCCTTTTTCACAATAACGGTGCAACTGTTGTATAGGACATCGGACGATGAGTTTGTAAATTTGGACGTTTCGATGAAGCCATCGTTGTACACAGACAGGCCACCCTCTATTTCATAGCCGCTTATCCGGGCCTCATAATGGTTGACGATGACGGTTGCGGTGGAGTTGTTGGTTCCTGTCTCACCGTCAGTTTCATCAAACTTGACACTGCCGTAATTGAATAGCCGACTGCCATTGAGCTTTATATCGGTAGCACTGTTTAAGTCGGCCTTATTCAAAATCCTGGCATCGATGAAGTTGAGTTCATGGGCGTTTAATGTGCCGTGATTGATGACGTTGCTGCCGTTGATGGTGATTTTGTCAGCGACTTCGATTTTGCCTGCGTTGAATAGTTCCGGTTGCTTGCCAAGATTCATTGTCAGGCTTCCATTGGCTGAAATAGTACCGAAGTTCTTGGTGGGACATCCTAAACTGAGAGAAGTGCATTCGAGGCTGCCGTCATGTTGCAGGGTAAGGGTGTTTTCATTACCGATGGTGAGATTGTTTGCAATGATTCTGCCTCCGTCCATTACATATATATCGAGGTTTGAATTTAGGCTGCTCCAACCGTTTAATTTCCAGATGCCCTGTACGAATACAGTTGCTCTGCCGCTGTTCGTTTTTAGCTGGATGGTATAAGGAGAATCCGCTGTGTATTCTTTTCCTATGATATACTTGGCTCCGTTGGCAAGTGTGCCTGTATTCCAAGGGTCGATGTAACCATCCGATACGCTTGGAACGGCTGGTGTCACTTCCGCTTCCTTATATTCTCTATCGGCGATTTCCGTTATTCCGGCTGCCTGCGCCGCTTCGAATGCCGAATGGGAATTACCGGCAGTCTTGTTTGCGGCTCTTGTTCTTGTACCGGTTGAAACATGGTACAGTTTACACTCCAATATACCTCCGTTTTCAGGGATACTGTATTCGTATACTTCCTTGCGTTGCTTGGGGTCGGTCTGACGGATAAACAGTCTTGTTGCGGCTTTGGAAACGTTGATTTCCGCGCTGTAATTTCCGTTCCTGTTGGCAGTACCCACCGCAATGGGGACAGCGCTTACGTCGGATATCGGGTTGGCGGTAAAGATTTCAATAAGATACTTATATCGCCCGTCAAATTCATCGTTTATCTCAACATTCAGATTTACGGTGTTGACCATGGACCAGTTAAAACCATCGGGGGCGGTAAAGTCTTCTCCTAAGGGATTTTCTTTCGGTTCTGTCTGAATGCCCCTTTCAGGATCGTACACATCGTCTGTACAACTGGAAAGTATCAGAGTACCGACAATGGCTACCACGACTGAAAAACGGTAGAATAATTCCATAAGCTAATCTATAATGTTTCTATGTATTGTTTGCTTGTTGGATAAAATACTCAACTTTTAGTTGCGCATGCCGCAAAGATAGCCATAATATTCGGATTGCAAGTTGGAAATATTGTCTTTTTTTGATAAAAATAGGCGAATATTTGCCAAATACGACCATTCGCCCGTTTTTGAAAACTTGTAAATATTGTCCGGAGTGAATAAAAAGGAGAAGTCTGAAAGGGGGTAAAGAGAAAAAAAGAGGAAATTACTCTTTGGTAATTTCCCCTGCCAAATCCGAATTCATCCGGCGGCGGATTTCCGCCTGGCTAAGTCCGTGCCCAAGCAGGAACATGAGTTTGGTTACAGCGCATTCGGGCGTACTGTCGTAGCCGCTGATAACGCCGGCTTCGAGCAGATGCAGTCCGGTTTCGTAGCGTCCCATCTCAACACCGCCGCTTTGGCATTGGGTAATGTTGACGATGACGATACCTCGTTCTGTCGCGTCCTTCAGTTGCCGGATGAACCAGTCCTTTTGCGGTGCATTGCCGGAACCGAATGTCTTGAGAACCACTGCTTTCAATCCCGGAACGTGAAGTACAGAATCGATGATGCTTTCCTGAATGCCCGGAAACAGGGTGAGGACTACAACGTTGGTATCGAAAAGATAATGCGGTTTCATCGGTCGTGCAGGGTCGGGGCGACGGATGATGTGTTCGTTGTAACGGATATGGATTCCTGCCTTTGCCAGAGCGGGGTAGTTGAAAGAGCGGAAAGCGTTGAAATTTTCGGCATTGATTTTGGTAGTCCGGTTGCCGCGCATCAGCTCATTTTCAAAGAAGATGCACACTTCGGGGACAAGGGCTGTGCCGTTCGGACGTTTGGCGGCAGCTATTTCGATGGAAGTAATCAGGTTTTCCTTTCCGTCCGTGCGCAATGTCCCGATGGGTAGCTGCGAACCGGTAAGGATAACCGGTTTCGCAAGGTTTTCGAGCATGAAGCTGAGTGCCGATGCCGTATATGACATAGTGTCGGTTCCGTGCAGGATGACAAAGCCGTCGAAGTTTTCGTAGTTGTCATTTATAATTGCGACAATTTTGGCCCACAGGGAAGGTTCCATGTCAGAGGAGTCGATAGGCGGATCGAACTGATAGGACGAGATGTGATAGTTGAAGCGCTTCAATTCGGGAACATGCTTGAGCAGGTGGGCGAAATTGAAATTTTCCAGTGCACCTGTTTCCGGATTTTCTATCATTCCGATAGTTCCGCCCGTGTAAATCAAGAGAACGGAAGGATAATCTGCTTTCATAAATATCTCTTTTTTCTTTTTTTCGGGCACAAAGATAATGTAAACCGATAACAGAATAAAATGAACTTGTCCATTTTTTATGCTGAAATGTAGCTTATCTTTGTATTATTCACAGAGATACGTAAAAAAAATGGAATTTAAGTTGTCTTACTGTCCTACCGCTTTACCGCTTTTACCCAAATCTTCTTTCAGATGTGAGATGGCTTTTTGTGCGTTTCCTTTGTATTCGTCGAGCAGGGTAACGAAGCGGCTTCCGATAATGGCTCCGGACGCATGGGAGCAGGCTGTATCGAACGTCTGCCGGTTACTGATGCCGAAACCTACCATGCGTGGATTGCGCAGGTTCATATCTTGAATCTTCTTGAAATAGACTTGTTTCCGGGTGTCGAAATCTTTCTGCGCGCCGGTGGTGGCTGCTGATGATACCATATAGATGAATCCGTCGGTATGGGTATCTATTTCGCGGATGCGTTTTTCGCTGGTTTCGGGGGTGATGAGCATGATGACCCGTATGTCGTATTTCTGTGCGACGGCCTTATAATTTTCTTCGTATTCCCTGAAAGGCAGGTCGGGGATGATTACTCCGTCGATGCCGCATTCCGTACATTTCCGGCAGAAAGCCTCAAAGCCGAAGTGCATAATCGGGTTGAGATAGCCCATTAATATCAACGGGATACGGACATCCCGGCGGATGTCCTGCAACTGCTCAAAGAGGATGCGGAGAGACATTCCGTTGCGCAGGGCGCGGGTGGCGGCATCTTGAATGACGATGCCGTCTGCCATCGGATCGCTGAAGGGAATGCCGATTTCTATCATATTCACTCCGTTCTTTTCGAGTGTACGGATTACATCGGCTGTGCTGTTGAGCGTGGGGAAGCCGGCACAAAAGTAGACAGACAGCAGGTTTTTGGGGCTGTCTTGGAAGAGTTGGTTGATACGATTCATAGTGAGTTTGTTATTACAGATTTATTGATGACAGTTACGTTATCTGCCGGTCGGCGGTTATGCCGTCAGCCAGCAGTTTCACCGGTTCTTATTGCCTGGAGGAATTTTCCGATGCGTTCTACATCTTTGTTTCCCGGAGCCGTTTCAAAGCGGCTGTTGATGTCGATGCCGGCTAGTTTGGGGTGATGAAACTCCCTGATGGCTTTAACGCTGTAAGGGTTGATTCCGCCGCTGAGCAGAAAAGGCGTCATTCCGCTGTAACGGTGCAGCAGGTTCCAGTCGAACTGGTTGCCGGAGCCGCCATACAGTGATGTCTTGGCATCAAAGAGGTAATAATCGCATAATCCCTTGTAGTCGGAAACGGTTGCCAGGTCTTTTGACTGTGAAATGGAAAAAGCCTTGATAAGGTGCAGACCGCTGCTGCGTAAGGAACGGCAATATCCGGGCGATTCGCAGCCATGAAGCTGGATGTAGTCCAGTGCAAAACGGTCGGCATACATCAGGATAGTTTCCTTGCTTTCATTGACGAAGACTCCCACGCGCTTTGCGCGAACCGGAAGATATGCCGGTATCTCGCACAGGCAACGGGGAGACTTGGGATAGAAGATAAAGCCTATCATATCTACATCCAGTTGCTCTACATTGCGGATATTTTCCGCTTCGGTCATGCCACATACTTTTATGATAAGAGGAGCCATTTTTTTAATGATTTATGTAATTAATACTTCATTTTCAGGAACGGAGTGGAGAAATGAAATCTTTTAATGCATCTCCCGGCCGACGGGTTTTCATAAAGGTTTCTCCGATAAGGAAGCCGCGGAAGCCTGCAGCGCGCAGCCGGCAAATGGTTTCGGGATGTGAAATTCCGCTTTCCGAAACAAGTAGCGGCAGGCTTGGGCTGTCGGAAGAATCCAGGGCTGTGGCCGGTATCTGCCGGAGTTTTTCGGCTATATGGAAAGAGTTTTTCACATCGGTGACGAATGTGCCGAGATTACGGTTGTTGACGCCTACCATATCCACATCCGCGTTTACATAAGCGAGTTCGGAAAAAGTGTGGATTTCGAGTAGCACTTCCAATCCCAGGGCATGTGCCTGGGCGGTGAGGGTGGCACATTCTTCTTGTGTCAGGCAAGCGGCGATAAGCAATACTGCATCAGCTCCTACGATACGTGCCTGGAGCAATTGGTATTCGTCGATGATGAAATCCTTTCGCAAGATAGGAATGCCGATCAGTGGGCGTGCCATGCGTATATCCTGCAGCGAACCGCCAAAGAATTTTTCGTCCGTAAGGATAGAGACTGCGGAAGCACCGGCTGTTTCGTATGCAGCGGGTATTTCTTCAGCACGGGCAGTCTCGTGTATCCATCCTTTCGAAGGAGAACGGCGTTTGAATTCGGCAATGATTCCCGTGGGGGAAGAAGCAAGCGCCTGTTTCATGCTGCGGACAGGTATGGCGACGGAAGTTCCGGCAGTGGCGTCTTTCTGCATCATGGCGGCAACCTCTTCTTGCAACCTTTCGAGGGAGACGGCTTGCTTTTGCAGTTCTATTTCAATTCGTTTATGAGCGATGATTTCCGATAAAATATCTGTCATGACTGTTTTAGTGAAGAATTACGGGATATGCGGCTATAGATACCTTTTCGCACCTCATCCCTTACTGGTTAATTTCTATAAATTTTTTCAATGTTTTCAGCGCCCGTCCGCTTTCCAGCGATTCGCGGGCTATGGCAATACACTCTTCAATCTTCTTTTCCGGTTCCATGACCTGAATGGCGAAGGCGGCATTGACAATGACACATTGAGTCTGGGCGGCTTCTGCGCGGTTGTTCAGGATATTGTCGAAGATACGTGCCGCATCTTCCTTGCAGGCTCCGCCGGAAAGTTCTTCGGGATGTACTGCGCTGAAACCGAGAGTTTGTGGGCGATAGATGCGTTCATAATGACGTGTCATCACTTTGAATTCATCGGTCAGTGAGATTTCATCGTAATTGTCCAGACTATTGACTACGGCAAAGTCGATGCCGAGTCTATAGAAAACGTTCGTATAGAGACGCATTTGTGCGAGGTCGGCTACGCCCAATAGCTGATAGGCGGGCTGACACGGGTTTACCAGCGGTCCCAGCAAGTTGAACAGTGTGCGTACTCCCAAGGCTTTGCGGACAGGACCTACGAATTTCATGGCTGGATTGAACAGTTGGGCGTGCAGGTAGGCTATGTTACACTCTTCCATGCTTCGCTTCAATATGTCGGGATTGTTGGTGAAGCGCACGCCATGCTGTTCTATTACGTTGCTTGCTCCACTGACGGAAGTAGCGCCGTAGTTTCCATGTTTGGCTACTTTATAACCTGCTCCCGCCACAACGAAACTGGCGCAGGTGGAGATGTTGAAGGTGTTCTTCCCGTCACCGCCTGTACCTACGATATCAATGGGGCGGTAAGGCGCAAAGTCTATCGGAATTCGTGTCTCCATAAGTGCTTCGCGAAAGCCTGCCAGCTCGTCTACTGTGATGCTGCGCATTTGAAAAACCGTGAGCAGTGCGGCAATCTGTGCTTCGGAATACATCTCCCGGCTGATGTTGAGCAGGATTTGTTTGCTTTCTTCTACAGTGAGTTCTTCATGGTTGAAGAGCCGGGTTAATATTGTTTTCATCTGATTAAGTTTGTGGTTTAAAAATAGGTTATTCTTCCAGCCAGTTCTTCATAATCTGCTTCCCGTCCGGGGTAAGCACGGATTCCGGATGAAACTGTATGCCTCGGACATCATATTCCCGATGTTTCAGTGCCATAATCTGTCCTTCGGGACTGACAGCTGTAACGGCAAGCGTTTCGGGCAGTTTTTCAGTATCTACTACCCAGGAGTGATAGCGTCCTACGGCTATATCTTGGGGTAATCCCCGGAAAATGTAATCCGGTTCTGTCAGCCGTATAATGGTCTGTACACCATGAAACACTGTGCTGAGGTTGACTAACTTCCCACCGAATGCCTGTCCGATGGCTTGTTCTCCCAGGCATACGCCCAGTATTGGTTTCTTGCCTGCGTAGGTGCGTATTACATCCAGCAGTAATCCTGCTTCTTCGGGCACACCAGGACCCGGTGAAAGGATGATTTTATCATATTGTTCCAATTCTTCTATGCTGAATTGGTCATTGCGCAGTACATCTACCGCTATGCCGAGTTCTTTCACCAAGTGCGCAAGGTTATAGGTGAAAGAGTCATAATTGTCTATGATTACTACCATTGTTATTAACTGTTTGATTAATTTACTTTTGATACTCTTGTTGATTTATACAATTGGCCGATTTTCTGTTTTACAGGGAATTTTCCGCCATGGCAATTGCCTTCTTCAATGCTCCCAGTTTGTTGTTCACCTCTTGCAGCTCGTATTCGGCATTACTTTTGGCTACAATGCCGCCGCCTGCCTGAAACCATAACATCCCGTTGCGGCTGACGAATGTACGGATGGTGATAGCCTGGTTCAGGCTGCCGTTCAGGCCGATGAATCCGATACAGCCACCGTATGCGCCACGGTTATGCGGCTCCAGTTCGCTGATAAGCTGCATGGCGCGAACTTTCGGTGCACCGCTCAAGGTTCCGGCCGGGAAGGTATCGATAAATGTCCTGATAGAGTCTGTATCACTGTTCAGCGTACCGCTGACGCGGCTCACGAGGTGAATAACGTGACTGTAATATTGCATCTCTTTGTAAAAGTCCACTTTTACGTCATGGCAGTTGCGGCTGAGGTCATTGCGGGCAAGGTCTACCAGCATCACGTGCTCTGCATTTTCCTTGGGATCGTTTTGCAGGTACCGGGCATTTACAGCATCCTGTTCCGGATTTCCGGTACGTTTGGCAGTGCCGGCGATGGGATCTATATAGGCATGGCGGCCTTCAATGCGGCAGTGCGTTTCGGGAGAAGAGCCGAAGATACGGAAGCCGCCGAAATCAAAGTAAAACAGATATGGAGATGGGTTGATGCTGCGCAAAGCACGGTAAAGCTTGAAGTCGTCGCCTACGAAACGTTGTTCGAAACGGCGGGAGAGGACTATTTGGAAAACATCTCCCCGCATGCAGTGGGCTATTCCTCGGCGGATATTGGCTTTGTGTTCCTCATCGGTCAGTGAAGAAGTGGTTTCGCCAACAGCACGGAAGTCATAGGCAGTGTAGTTGCGGTTGTGAATGGCTTTCTGCACCTTGTCCAGTTCGCTCTTCTCATCGGGAGCGAGCATTTCCAGTAACAGCATTTCATTTTTGAAGTCATTAAAGACGATAAGATACTTATATAATATGTATAGTATATCCGGTGCATCGTTGGTGGCTTCGCGACTGTCTTTTACGGCGATGTTCTCAAAATAGCGTACAGCATTGAAAGATGTGTAACCGTACAGACCGCAATAGTCGCTGTATTCTCCTTCCACGTGAAAGCGGTTGAGGAAATCGCGTAACGCATTTTCCGCATGGTATTCTTCGGTAACGGGATATTCCTCACGTGTGCCGTCGGGCAGACAGAATACGGCAACAGCGTGGTCTATACTGACGCTTGCTACCGGGCAAAGTCCGATGAATGAGCGGTTGTTTTCACTGCCATGATAGTCGGAACTCTCCATGAGTGCGCTTTGAGGAAAAATGTCGCGCACCTTCAGGTACGTGCTTACGGGTGTATGTAAGTCGCCGAGCATCGTGCGGCTCACTGTCTGATAATCATACTTCATATTTTGTATTTTATTCTTTATACATCAAATACGTTTCTACATCCTTATCCCCCCGTCCCGAAACGGTCAGTACCACCACATCATCAGTTTTGAAGTTCAGCTTCTTCAATGCACCGAGGGCGTGGGCACTTTCCAATGCGGGGATGATGCCTTCGAGCTTAGTCAGTTCGTAGGCGGCGCGGATGGCCTCGTCGTCATTTACGGAGAGAACGATGGCGCGCTTTTGTGCGGCAAGGTTGGCATGCATGGGGCCGATGCCCGGATAATCCAGTCCGGCGGAGATGGAGTAAGGCTCTTCAATCTGTCCATCCTCGTTTTGGATAACGTAGGTGCGTGCTCCATGGATAATGCCCAATTTGCCTAAGGCAATGGTAGCGGCAGTCATTCCTGTTTCTATCCCTTTGCCTCCGGCTTCGGCAAGGACAATCTGTACCTGGCGGTCGTCCACATAGTGGTAAATGGTTCCGGCAGCATTGCTTCCACCGCCTATGCAGGCTATGAGATAGTCCGGAGACTCGCGTCCTTCTTTTTCCATGAGCTGTTTTTTGATTTCCTCGCTGATGACCGATTGCAGGCGTGCCACCATATCGGGGTAGGGATGCGGGCCTACGGTGGAGCCGATGATGTAGTAGGTGTCGGCGGGGTGGCAGCACCAGTCGCGTATGGCTTCGTTGGTGGCATCCTTTAAGGTCATGTTTCCGCTGGTCACGGGCACTACGGTTGCACCCAGCATCTTCATCTTCTCTACGTTGACGTGCTGGCGTTCCACATCGGTCTTGCCCATATATACGATGCACTCCATATTCATCAATGCACATACGGTGGCTGTGGCAACGCCGTGCTGTCCGGCACCTGTTTCGGCTATGATGCGGCGTTTGCCCATACGGCGTGCCAGCAGAATCTGCCCGATGGTATTGTTGATTTTGTGTGCGCCGGTATGATTCAGGTCTTCCCGTTTCAGGTAAATCCGGCAACCGTACTTTTCCGACAGACGCCGTGCCTGGTAGAGCGGTGAGGGACGTCCTACGTAGTCGCGCAGCAACCGGTCGTATTCCTGCTTGAAATCTTTATTTTGCAGGACTGTGAGATAAGTTTTCTGCAATTCCTCTACACACCTGTGGAGTATTTCGGGAACGTATGCTCCGCCGAATTCTCCGTAATAACCTTCTTTGTCAACTAAGAAACTAACCATATATTGTTTTATTATTTAATTGTTGGCTGCCAGTTACCGGTTGCGAACTGTTAGCTATATACATCGTTTAAATAAAAGAGCCCCGTCGCTTGGTGCGACAGGGCTCTTTTTATATCTATATTGTACATATATACATACGAGCACTGCTCCCTTACGACTGCCGGAGTTGTAACGGATGCCACCACCAATATGTATTTACGAACATTGTTTTCATTATCTTTTTTATTTTTGACCGAGGCAAATATAAGCACATTGTTTTAATAATCAAAGCAAATCTTTCTTTTTTTCTTATGAGAACTTTTTTCTTAAAGTTTTGTTGTTTATGGCGGATACTATTATTTACTATAAAAAAGAAAGGAACGGACTATGAAACGGAAACATCTGATTACTATAGGTGTGATTATTGCCATTGTTTTATTATTGTATTGGCTTTTTATAGCCGAAGACTTGAATGCCTGGCTCAATGTAAATTGATTTTTCAGTATTATCATGCGAGGTTGTTCGGATAAATAATGTATCTTCGCAAAAAATCAAAAACTCATGAAAGGATTAAGTTATTCGTTTTTGCGCGCTGTGTGTGCGCTGGTAATCGGTTTGGTGCTGGTGATGTTTCCCAATCAGGCCGGTGATTATTTTGTGATAACGATTGGCGTCATTTTCCTTGTGCCTTCGCTTATTAGTATTATAGGATATTATGCTCAAAATGCAGAAGTGCGCCGCCGATTCCCTATCGAGGGGATAGGAAGCCTGTTATTTGGACTATGGCTGGTTATTATGCCGGGCTTTTTTGCCGATTTGCTGACGTTCGTGCTGGGCTTTATCCTCGTGATGGGTGGTGTGCAGCAGATAGCCTCGCTGTCGGCTGCCCGCAGATGGACGCCTGTGCCGGGCGGATTCTACGTTGTTCCGGTGGCTATATTGCTGGCCGGGCTGGTTGCGCTGTTCAATCCTACGGGCGTGCGTTCTACGGCGTTTATCATTATCGGAATCACCAGTCTGGTCTATGCGGTTTCGGAATTGATAAACTGGTTCAAATTTACCCGTCTTCGTCCTAAAGCACCTGTTACCGGCAGCAAGAGTGATGATGACATAGAAGATGCAAAGATAATAGAATGATGTATATGTTTTAGACAATATACTCTCTGTTACATAAAACGCAGCAAAGCATCTATTCTCTGATGAAAGATGCTTTGTTGCGTTTTGTATGACAATACCGGGTAGCTTGTCACTCTGAAATGTTTTTAGAAATTTTCCGTAAGTATTCCTCTATTTCTTGAGCTGTAACATCTTTCAACAATACAGTTTTGTTTTTATTCAATAGATATAAAGTTGGGATAGCTTTTAAGTCGTAAAGGCTTTTTAGTTCGATTGCTTGTTCTTTGTCGTAAGCATTAATCCATTCTGCAGGAAAATCGGAGAGGTGTCTCCGCCATTCTTCTAAATCAATATCGGGGTAAATGGAAAGGACTTTCATCTGGTTCTGTGCAATAGCTTGGCAGATGGAAGGGCTTTGTTTCAATGTTTCTATCGTTTCGCTGCAGGCATGGCAGCCGGGATTGTTGATGAATAATAGGGTATAGGGAGCCTTTATGCTATACAAATTGCCTTGTTTGCCATTGGCAAGCGTATAGACAAAATCCAATGCTTTAGTTCCTATTCTATTTTTTTGTGCCAGCTCGCGTCGGGCTTTGGGACGTATTTTTTCTGTATTATCCATAACAGGAGATTGCAACATGGCATCTAAAACAGATATGTATAATTCTTCATTACGCATCGGTGAGTTGGGATCGTACAGGTACTTGTCTGCAAGAGAAGTCAGATATGTATAGCACTTTTTCTCTTTTTCAGCTTGTGTAAATAAAGTTTTCAAAGCAATATCCCTCGTTTGAGCAGGTACCAGTTGTAATATATCAATAAAATTCACCCAAGCCTGCTCCGTCACTTCGGGGTGATGTATGTAGTTGGTATCGGCAAAGTTTACATGCTCCCAATAGTGACGTGCCAGATAGTCGGCGCGTAATTCGGGAGTGTTCAACATTGTGGGTACTTCAGGGTATACGAAAGTTGTAATAGTATCTGTTACAGTGTCTTCCGTCTGCTTATTATTTGCTTGCCCATTACTACATGCACTGTTTGAACTTAATAGGAAAATAAATAATGTGTAAGCTGGTAACAATTCTATGATCTTTTTGTATTTCATATTATCTAAAATAGATGTAAAATTAGGTACTGTTTCATTTTTTTTCAAGAAAAGAAAAGGAGCATTTTTCTCTATCCAATAAATTATTTTTAGAATTTGAGTTTCAAGTAATAACGTATTACGTAAAATTAAAAGAAATATGGTGCAAGTTATTAAGAAAATCTTGCACTTGCAAGAAAGAAGACTAAATTCTGATTTGAAAATTAAGTCTTTTGTTAGTTATTCACTTTTCCTATGCTTACTGCACATTGTCAGTTTCTACTTTTCTGTTCTGTCCTGTTAGCCTTTTTCTTGTGTCCGACACCCGGGTGTCGTGCATACCGAGACCCGGATGTCGAACATGCCAAGACCCGGGTGTCATACAATACCCTTCCGTATCTCCGTGTTTTCTTTCAGCCTTCTGTTGTTTCTTTCCGCGCGCATGCGCATATATTATAATGTGTCCCTTTTGCCAGACTTTCCATCCTCCTTAAAAAACATGTTCTTCAACACATTTGTCAATCAGCGTTTTATAAAAATGTTCAAGAGAAACGCGAAAAAATCCCCTAATATATTTGGTGTGTATGTTATAAAGTCCTACTTTTGCACCCGCTTTCGAGAACGGGAGCAGCGATGTTTTGACATTCTGACAGGAGCGGCGTAGGAACTCTTACATATTTCTTCTGCTTGGGGCTTGTTTCTTTCTGGAATTCCCCCTTTGAAAAAGCAGAATGAAAAAAAACTTCCGAAAACATTTGGAAGATATGAAATAAAGTTCTTACCTTTGCACCCGCTTTCAAAAAGTAAGCAGCGTTGGTTGACACTTTTTCTTGAATCCGGGTCGGTAAACGAATCTTTCCTTTGTTCTTCCTTTCGCAAGAGAGATGACGGGAAAAAGGAAAGATGAAAAAAAACTTCCGAAAATATTTGGAAGATATACTTAAAAGTTTTTACCTTTGCATCCGCTTTCCTGAAAAGAAAGCCGACATAAAAGAAGCGATCTTTGAAGAGATTTACATAAACAATACAAGTAGTACAAGAGCAAGACTTGTTTCTGAAAAAGAAACGGTCTTGGGTAAAATAAAAAGAACCGTCATTACTTATTAAATAGGTAATAGATACTTTTTAAATTCGAGCGCCCTGAACAGAGCAACAACCATTCCTTTATGGAATGATTAACAATACTTTTACAATGAAGAGTTTGATCCTGGCTCAGGATGAACGCTAGCTACAGGCTTAACACATGCAAGTCGAGGGGCAGCATCATCAAAGCTTGCTTTGATGGATGGCGACCGGCGCACGGGTGAGTAACACGTATCCAACCTGCCGACAACACTGGGATAGCCTTTCGAAAGAAAGATTAATACCGGATGGCATAGTTTTCCCGCATGGGATAATTATTAAAGAATTTCGGTTGTCGATGGGGATGCGTTCCATTAGGCAGTTGGCGGGGTAACGGCCCACCAAACCAACGATGGATAGGGGTTCTGAGAGGAAGGTCCCCCACATTGGAACTGAGACACGGTCCAAACTCCTACGGGAGGCAGCAGTGAGGAATATTGGTCAATGGGCGCAGGCCTGAACCAGCCAAGTAGCGTGAAGGATGACTGCCCTATGGGTTGTAAACTTCTTTTATAAAGGAATAAAGTCGGGTATGTATACCCGTTTGCATGTACTTTATGAATAAGGATCGGCTAACTCCGTGCCAGCAGCCGCGGTAATACGGAGGATCCGAGCGTTATCCGGATTTATTGGGTTTAAAGGGAGCGTAGGCGGGTTGTTAAGTCAGTTGTGAAAGTTTGCGGCTCAACCGTAAAATTGCAGTTGATACTGGCGACCTTGAGTGCAACAGAGGTAGGCGGAATTCGTGGTGTAGCGGTGAAATGCTTAGATATCACGAAGAACTCCGATTGCGAAGGCAGCTTACTGGATTGTAACTGACGCTGATGCTCGAAAGTGTGGGTATCAAACAGGATTAGATACCCTGGTAGTCCACACAGTAAACGATGAATACTCGCTGTTGGCGATATACGGTCAGCGGCCAAGCGAAAGCATTAAGTATTCCACCTGGGGAGTACGCCGGCAACGGTGAAACTCAAAGGAATTGACGGGGGCCCGCACAAGCGGAGGAACATGTGGTTTAATTCGATGATACGCGAGGAACCTTACCCGGGCTTAAATTGCAACTGACTGAACCGGAAACGGTTCTTTCTTCGGACAGTTGTGAAGGTGCTGCATGGTTGTCGTCAGCTCGTGCCGTGAGGTGTCGGCTTAAGTGCCATAACGAGCGCAACCCTTATCGATAGTTACTAGCAGGTCATGCTGAGGACTCTATTGAGACTGCCGTCGTAAGATGTGAGGAAGGTGGGGATGACGTCAAATCAGCACGGCCCTTACGTCCGGGGCTACACACGTGTTACAAT